>Ga0255143_1000011_pt1 | contig 83294 bp, 124 predicted proteins | sample Atl_Cont_RepC_0h_FD_183625 | JGI IMG/M metagenome (GOLD analysis project Ga0255143, IMG submission 183625) | Freshwater microbial communities from Altamaha River, Georgia, United States - Atl_Cont_RepC_0h | ecosystem: Environmental > Aquatic > Freshwater > River | place: USA: Georgia...
GTAACCAGAAACAAATTCTTTGGACTGAAACATCCGGAAGGAGTCGAGTCCACGGGTTGCAAGCGCAGCAGTTTTCTTGGTGGTCATGGAAGAAGTCATGGTTGTTTCGTAGTCAGGAGTGAGCAGTTTAACGTCATGCTCAGGACGGATCATCAGTCTGCTTTGGATCCACCCGCATTCATCACGTACACCTCAGTACTTAATGAATCGAAGTACATCTCAGACAGCTCCTTCATAGCTTCAAAGATGTTGCTTTCCATGTAGCCGCAACCCTTGAGGAAATCCACAAGGTGTTGCACGACATCATCAGCAACCAGTGCTTTGAATTCGTGGAGGACTTTGGTGTTTTCGTCTTCGTAAAGCAGAGTGAATTGATCGTGAGTTGGAGTTGACATCAGAATGGAAGTTCTTCAAGTTCAGGTGCTGCTCCGTATTGACCGGGCAGATCAGGCAACCCACCACCTGAGGCCTGGTTCCAGGGATCAGATTGTGTGTTGTTGCTTGCCCATAGGTTAACGGTGTTTTCAGCCGCTGCATTGTTTGTGGTGGATGCCACAGGTTTCACTTGGGACTCAACTGCACCATTGTCACTGGCCTTAGGAGGCAGGGTGAGATTGGAGACTTGAATCTTGGTAGATGTGCGGCGCTCCTTGGTTGCCTTATCAGTCCAGGCATCGGTCACCAGCTTGCCGTGAATCGTCAGGCCAACGCCCTTACGGGTGTAGTTGGCAATCAACTCTGCGTTATTCAGGCGATCTTTCGTGGAGTTGATGGCAAAGAAGTTAAAGAGATCTGCTTTGTTCTTGCCCATGGGGACAGAGAGCGTCTGGTTGCAGATCATCAGACCATCAGCTGTAGTGCGGAACACACGCTCATCTGATTCATCGATGTCTTTGATGCAACGACCCGAGAGGATCACATCGTTGAGGATGGGTGTACTTTCAGTAACTTCATACACAATTCCTCCATGCAACGAATACGTTCTGGATTGAACGTCGAAACGTAACTTGGCGCTGTGAATGTGCAGACGTGCGCCTGCTTTGTAGGTACGGAATTTCTCACAAGCTTTACCGTAGACATTGAGTTCAAGTGGAGTGGGTGCTTTGTTACTGACCGGAGGCAGGTTAACGAGAGCACGCAGATTGAATGATGTCTCACTGGTGTAAACCTCACGGGGTTCTTCCATGAGGACAGCGCAGACAGATGCGAAGTTCATTGATTCAGACGGTAGGTGTTAAGGCAGTTTAACGTCATGCCTAGGACGTGGCATTAGTGGGTTTGTGCCCAGGTGTAGCCGACGTGAGAGTCGCCTTCAATCTTACAGCGAAACCCAAAGAAGTCTTGTGCTTTCGGGAAGGCAGCCAGTGCGTGTTCCTGGATGATGGGCACGGTGTTCTCTGGGCAAGACAGCTGCACTTCATCGTGGATCATGGCGTGTTGGATCCAGTCCTTGCCATGCACCAAGCCAGCTGTTTCCAGTGATTCATGAATGTTGATGACCACTTGCTTCATGAGTACAGCACCTGCAGCTTGGAGCAACACGTTCAATGCTTTGAATTCAGAGCGACACCAGAGTGCACGACCATCCAGTCCACGTAAGTAACCACGGTCACAGAGTGCAAGCTCAAGGTTTTGTTTGAGTTTCTTGAGTGCTGGCACACCGTTCATAAATCCATTGATGGCGGACTTACCTAGCTGACGCAATGTTTCTGTATCTTTCTCATTCGGATCGATGATGGTACCAGCCTTAATGGCACCACATCCATACAACATTCCATACAGCAAACGCTTACTGATGTCCCTCGTCTCTACACCAAATTGTTGTTGGTTATAGGTATGGATATCAATGGATTCATCAGTTACCAGATTGGCGTACTCACCGTCATCCCAAACGGCTAGGTACCCTGCAAGACAACGGAGTTCCAATGCTTTAGCATCCACCCCAATGAGATGCCAGTTGTAAGGAGCGTGAAAAAGATTACGGCATTCCTTGCCATAGGGTGAGTAAGACGCTGGAACCTGACCCATATTTGGATACCGATGGCTACAACGCCCAGTGATACAACCATTAGTAACCACGTCCCCGTGAATACATAGATCATCATTGTTGACAAGCTTGAGCCATGCATTGTTTCCATCGGCAATTTGTCCAAGACGTTTTTTGATGAGCATGTACTCAGCCAGGGGCTGAGCTTCTGGGAATGGAAGCTGTTCTAGAACTTCATCATTAAGGATTGGATTTCCTTTCTCAGTTGTTTTCTCTGGTTTCCATCCGTACTTTTTCCACAGTCTATTAACAATTTGGTCACGAGATCCAGGATTGAATTCCTCTGACCGTCGTTTAATAAATGGTTGTCCTTTAACATAACCACGCTTGCTGTTGTTTACCTTAGGGATAAACGTTTCTTCATGGATGATGGGCGGAAACAATTCCTTTAGATGAGACTCCAGTTCTTCTTGTTTTGCTCTAAGCACATCCACAAGATCAAGGCATGCATCAACATCAAAAGGAAAACCTGCTCGCACTTGTCTGTTAATTGCCAAGGCAAAGTCATGCTCAAGCTTGAGCGCTGGTTCCTCATAGTTTTGCCGTGTGATCTGCTCCCAGAGTTTTGTGGTGACCACAACATCCTGGATGCAGTAGTCAAGCATCTCTTGAGAAAATTCGGAGAAGTCTTTGAAGTTGATCTTGTGATCGGCCAACCTCCATCCCCATGCCTTAAGTGATGCGGATCCACGTAAGTCCTTTGGAACTTGCGGATATTGTTCGCAGTCCAAGTCATAGAGTCTCTCCTTTGGCCAGATCAGACGTGTGCAGATGAGGGTGTCAAGGATGCGTGCTTTGCAGACGAATTGATGCAGCTTTTGCAGAACCGGTACGTCATAGAAGATCACGTTGTGACCAATGAGTACATCAGCGGTTGCCAGATGAGCAAGAGCATCAGCAATACGATCAGGCCCATAAGCAAAAGTTTGTTGTTTGTTGATGTCATAAATCACCAGACAATGAACAACAGAAGCTTTGTCATACAGGCCATCAGTCTCGCAGTCAAAGACTAGCCACGTTTCATTTACGGAACTGGGCTTCGTCGCGAACTTGGAGTTCTTCACTGGCAAGACTGGTGTCATGTTTGTTAATCCACGTCAAGATCTGCTGAGCACCAGCCCTATATGGGTGGGAGAAGATCTTATTCAGAGCTACTTCTGAATCTAACGGAATTAATTGGAATTGATTTGAAGTCTTGCAGGCAGTGATGGCAAATGGCCTGCCATCTTTCCATGTAGCAATGACGTAAGACATAAAGGAATGAAAGACGGACAGATACTATCCGATCTTTCATTCCCGTCAAGGTTCTTCAAGTTGTCTTCTGGTTTGATTTGCCGTATCCAACAAATCCACCTTCCTTCTTACGTTGAGAAAGTGCTTTGCTTGCAGCGGACCCAGCACGCTGGGAGCCATGAACCAGCAGTGCGAAAGGTTTGTCACCTAAGCAGTGGCTATCGTCGTGATCAATCTCAAGCCCACGTTCTGCAGCCTCAACTTCTGTGTAGACCACATAAGCAATGCGCTGGAACACATGCGGATACTTTGGGATGAGGTAGTCAAGTGTCCCACCGAAAGATGCAGTGAGGTAGAAGTTGGATGGGATCTGATCACGCAGGTTGATCCACATACCAAGGGACTTGGTGTAGCTGTAGAACTTTTGCTTGGGCCGCTCCTGGGCAACCATGAGCCAAGCCTTCATGTAGTTCTCAGTCCAGTAGTCACCAGATTCGTGGACACGAACAAGGTCCCGTGGTGGTTGCATCAGCAGCGACATGTCAATCAGATCACGGAGGAGTGTGACCTGATTGCCGTTCATGTGGATGGTTTCACGCAGCAGATCCCAGTTGTGCCAACGGGCTTCACGTACGTTGGGTCTGGTCTCTGCCATGGCAGCAAAGCAGCGGTACTCATCTGCTTCTGTACCAGTGAGCTGAGGTAGGTCACGGATCTCACCAGTGACACGATCAGCCATGGTCTTACAGACACCAGCGTGTGGGCAGGAGTAGCCCGCTGGGATATTGAAGATGAGTCGGTTCTTGAGCTTGCCGTTACCAGTGGAGAACTTGAGGAGTTTCATGGTGTTAAGTTGAGTTGAATGATAAGTAAAACTAATGAGCAGTTTAAGGACATGCTCAGGTCCATCTTCCCGTTCGGGAGTGTTACACAATGAACGACATCATATACATCAAGCGTCATATACTTTCCGTATCAATCGCTACAGAATCATGACGCTTACGTATCGGGGTGTCAAGTATGACAAGGACGAACAGGCTAAGAAAGATAAAGCCTGGTGGAATCTAGCCCATCGTCCGTGGCTACGCCTGACATACCGTAACATCGGCTACAATCCTTTCCTTACTGGAGGTCAAATCAAATGAACAAAGCATTGATTGTTTACCTGGTGAACCAGAAAAAGAAAGTGGCACGCAAGGATGTGGAATCCAAGCATGCCATCAAGGAATTAGAAAAACAAACAACCGCGACCTTCTGATCGCCATTTGTTTACTTCGCCCTCTTGTTCTTCAGAGGGCTCACTGTATTTAAAGCCATCCATGCAGTTGAGCCATGGTGCATCAGTCGTCTGAGAAGGCAGCTTCTCCGATGATGGGAAATTGTTCGCAGAAAATTTTTCGGATGGCTCGTGCAATTTGTTGGTGCTCGAGTTGAGTTCCATTGGAGCAGCGGAGATCGAGGTAGTGGATCCACGAACGGAGTGTACCATTCATGAAGAGACGGGTCTGTGTCGATAGTGGCAAAACGGAACGAGCACATTCCTTTGCAATGCCATTGCTGACCATCTCACGGTAGAGATGCTCCGAGTTTTCATACAGCTCACTAATGCGTCTGTAGAAAGTACCAAGCATCTCAACAGGGATGTCATCAATGCTGTTCTGTCTGTTCTTCAGGTCTTGCCTGCGTAGGTGCGGGATCACAGCAGAGCCAAGCTCGCTGGTATCTGCATAACGCTGGCTAAATTCCTGGAATGAGAACGAACGATGACGCAAGATTTGTGGTGAGATGGCACGTGTTGTTTCAATCTCAACGCACATGTTTGCCATTTCAAATGGCGACCAGTGCTTATTGCGAATGAGGTACTTGAGTAATCGTGGTGCAGTATCCATGTTGTCTTGATTCTTCGGGGCTGATACCCGAGCCATCTTGACAATCATTTCTTCTGCACTGGGCGTAACCCAAACAAGATCAACGTTCATAGTCATCCTCCAATCGTTCGATGTCGTCTTCTGAAATAATTTCACCGCACTGTACTTCAACAATGCGGATGTCTTGATCTTGTGCAGTCAAACGATGGACTGAACGTTTGGGAATGTAAAGGTGTGTACCTTCCTTCACCAATTGTACGTGTCCATCGCATTCGAATAAGCCTTCGCCTGTCACCACGATCCAGTGTTCTGATCGATGTTGATGACGCTGGAGGCTAAGGCGATGACCTTTCTTGACATGCAGTTCTTTGACGAGATAGCCACGGAACAAAGCAGTTTGTTCTGGGGTCAGTGTGTAGTACCAACCCCAGGGCTTATCAACCTTCATTCGATTTGAAATCCATAGCCTTCAGCTTGTAGCTTAACAAGTTGATCGGCAGGACAAATCCGCATCTGCGCATGTTCTGTGGGTGACTGAAGGTGGTCCCATTTAATGAGCAGGAACTTCTGTTTACTGCCACTGCGGTTGGGTTTGATGTTGATACCAACCACAGTGCCATACCGTTGAGTGCGGTACTGCTGGATACGATCCTTAACTTCTTGACGAATCGCAAAGATTCCGTGTGCCTTGGGGCGTTCGGCAACACGTTCACCAATAGCGTATTGATGCTGGGCCTTAGTGCTCATAGTGATTGCAGTCGTAAGAATCAGCAGTGTCGTATTCAGGAAACTCAAATGCACAAGCATCGCCCTGGTTATGAGAGCAATCAGCGCATTTGATGATGACTGGTTGAGATGCTAAAGCGTTACCACTTAGCAACGCATAGAGCTTAGAGACAAGGATGAGGTTCTGCTGTGCTTCGTTATAGAAGTCAGCAGATACTTCATGAGTTGTAAACCTGTAGTCACAGCACTCGCATGCCTTGCGGCGGCGTGTGCCATGGGATGTTTTCCTGGATTCGATGATACGTAATCCAGGTTGTTTGCATTGAGGACAGTCAGGAAGGAGTTGCTTCTGAAAGGCCATCCGTTGAGTTGAGGTTTAACGAGTCAAGGTGATAGGCAGTTTGTTCTGCACCAATCAGTCGGAACGAATCTTTGATTAGTTCACTGTGTGGTGCGTCGAGATAGAACGCGTTGAGAAGTTGTTCAGCAGTTTCAAATGCATCGCATTTGCCTGTGAGTTTCATCATGACATCAGATGGCATGTTGTCCACAATCTTCTCGACCAGATGGTGACAGACGCGTTCCCACTCTGCATCTGGAATGCAATCGGCAATGAGTTCTGTTACATCTTTAACAATCAGTGATTCAGAGATCATGAAGAAAAGACCCCCGCTAGTGCAGGGGCCAAACATTCCGAGCAGATCTTAGGCAGCTTCTGCAGTGGTGTCTAGGGGCTCGTCTAGGACCCCTGACTCGCGGAGCTTATCGAGCATGCCAACCATAAGTGTGGCGTGTGCTCTGGTCTGTTCCATGAAGTGCTTAGCACGTTCTGGAGAGATGGTATGGACAGCGCCGTTGGGTTCAACGTAACGCCAGCTTCCATCAGGTTGCGGTTCACCCTGGAGCGCAAGCCGCTCAGAGTTATGGACGTACCGCATCTCAAGGTTGTGGTAATCCCGCAGACCATCGGAGCTAGTCCATGTAGCACCAAGGTTGTAGCGATTCTCTTCATCCGCATAAGCGTGGAACTCAGGGATGAGGGACTTAAAGGCAGCAAAGAATTGCATGATGTTGAGTTGAGTGTGGGCTGGTAGCCGACCCCGGATTCGAACCGGGACTTGAGCGATTTTAAGTCGCTTGCCTCTGCCGTTGGGCTAGTCGGCCTCACTTGGACTTACCTCTACATCAATGGATGTGGAGTGCCAAGTGTGGTCATGGGGTAATGGCTCAGTGCCATACTCCCATGTGTCGTAGTCTTCCTCGTTACGAGGATCGTCTTCAATCAGGATGTACTTAGGTGAGTTGTCTGTGATGTACTCACCAATGTTTGCCATTGCCATGGCAAGCAGTTGATCATCTGTGTAATCAGACATGAGTTAAAGGGGCATCCCTATAACGAGGATAGGATGCCCCTGCTGTGGCTTCAGCTATCAGATGCTAGCTGTTTCTCACGAGATTGCAAGGCTTGCTTGAATGCTTGTGAGTATTGCTCACGTTGCTCATCATCAAGGCGTTGGTTTGCAACACCTGCAATCTGAACAACGTTCATGACACCCATGGATACATCCAGCTGGATGGTGAAGGTTGGCTTGCCATCAATCATGCAGAGCACAATGAAGTGCTTGCGTTTCTTGATGTCTTCTGCATACCTGGATGCAGAGCCAACACAGTTACGTACTGCTTGTCCCCACTGTGCAAGTTGGTGGGTATCCATTGGCTGGAAGAATGTCCAGTCACTGTCATCCACGTTGACCTTGATTGGTTGAGGGAACAGATCCTGGTGCAATGACTCCTTACGATTGGTTACCTTCCATGCTTCTGCTTGCACATAGTCATGGAAGTCAGGCATGCGCCAGCGCTTGGGTGCTTCAAGTTCCTTACCATTCTCCAAGATACGCATGATCATGGAGAATGTATCATTCATCTCAAAGAATGATTTGACATGGTAGTCGTAATCACTCCATGAGCTACGAAGTGCACCTGTCTCCGTTTCATTAAACTTGCGTAGCATATTAAAGAACGATGCAACGGGCGTGTTCTCCTTCAACCATTGGATAAGACGTTCGTCATACCTGAATTGGTTGAGATTAATACAACGCAGTTCATTGAAGTATGTACGATAGTGATCAATAGGGCAGTCAGGCCAGATTCGAATAATGAATTCAATAGAATTACAAGTCTGTTCAAATTCCTTGAAACCATACTTGATAGATTTACGTTGTGTATTTTCTGGACTGTTGTACTCAGTAGTTGAACGATCAAGCATTGCTTGAAGTTGTTTCTTGATATACGGAGTAGTAATGATTGTTTCAGTCTTGCTTAAACATGTACCGTAAGACGAATAGCCATAGTCATTCTTCAGTAGCTTAGATGTTGCAATTAAGTTATCAACAGTGAGTTCATACTTGGTCTTGTCAGGTATAGGTTTGCTAAAGAATGCAGGCATGTCGAGTGCATCAACAAGGTTGTTGCAACGCAAGCGATCAAAGATACCACGGCTATCAGTCCATTGAGGAATGGTTGTCATCAACTGAGATTCAAACCTATTAATTGTTTCATTAATGTCACGTGCTTTCTGGTAGTAACTAGCAATACCCATGGCACGCCAGTTGCGACTGTCTTTGCCATTGATGATGTCTTGCTTAGTTACTGTTGCAGAGTAAGTAAAGACTTGTGAACCACGACCAATGGTATGTGGAGTACAAGTTTCTATTGTCTTGTAAATATGATTTGGAACCTGCTTAGCAGCAGCTGCAGTGTTCTTGAATGCGTAGGCGTAGCCATAGACATAGTCTTCGCCTTTCTGTGGGAGCCATGCTGCGTACCAGCATTGCTCGAAGTGATAAAGGACAGCGATAGGTACAGTGCGTGCTTGTGAAGTTGCCACGTCCACAAGCTTGGTAAACAAACGAATACGCCCTGGTGCTAGCTGTGCATTGATATGATCAATAGCTTCTTGCTGATAGCTGGAGCGTACCACATCTTCAGGGATGAGATGTGGGATGTTACCCAGTGGATACTTAGCTTTCTTCGTAGCTTTCTTGGGTTGATTGTCTTTGACCAAAGCCTTGAGCTTTGGATCATAAGCAAGCAGTTCTTGTTGGAGATGAGAGGGAAGTTGGAAATGCATGAGTTGAGTTCGTAGTTGGTTCGTAGTGTTGAGCAGTTTAACGTCGTACTCAGGACGTGATGTCATTACGATTCAACTGTTAACAATTGAATGTTGTAATGTTTGATCCATTCCACCAGCTTTGCTGTGGCTTCTGGTGACTCCAGACCAATGCATCCACTGGTACCGGACTCACCGTTGAGTTTGCCCCAGCTTGGATCTTGGTGGAAGCCAAGGGCTGAACGGTTGGTGTTGAATAAAGGAATCACTGGTACCCAGAATCCTTTACCAAGTTCTGGATCATCGAATGGTGCACGGGCAATGCCGTACCGATCGATGGAGTATGTGCCGATGGGCAGTGGTGATTTGTTGCCAGCAATGTTGCGATTCGCTGTTTGCTTAGAGGCACGTCCTGTTAGAGCAGGCATGCTATCCAGGACTTGACCGTTGGCAACCAACTGTAGTTTCCAGATTGGATCCTTGGTTTGCTTAACGGTCTCCTTGGTGCGAATCAGCAACAGCTTTGCTGACGGACGATTGCGTGCAGGTGGGATGGGTACATTGTTCTTGAATTGGATCTCAGGACGCTCGGAGCCTGGCTCTGGTGGGGCACCAGGGGTTGGTGTGGCATCGAGGGGTAGCATCCCATCAGGGACGCTGCGAGCCATATCACCAGGCCCTTGCTCTAGAGGTTGTGAGTACATCAATGAACGCAAGTGATCTTGCTGTTCATTGTGATGAGTAACCATGTTGTTGATGTTGTGGACTGCAACGGCAGATCCAACACCAAGTGCAGTTGAGATGAGTGCAATCATTGGTAGTTTCATTGGTTACATGTTACCTGGCCCTGTGGGTGCAGGCGCTGAGTAGTATGCAGGAGCTGCATCAAAGTTTCCAGGTCCTGTGCTTGGAGCACGAGGAGGTGGCGGTGGAGGAGTAGGTTGCGGTACAACAGGTTGTTCAACAACAGTTGGAGTTGGTTGCTGAGTTTGTTGTACTGGTTCTTCTTTGGTTTCAGTTTGGGTCTGGCCGTCTTCTTTGAGCTTGGCTTCCCATTCTTGTTTCGCTTTTACCTGTGGGTCAGGATCAAGCTTGCCGTCCTGGTCAGGTTGATTATTTGGCATCAATCCACCAATGACCATTTGCATGGTGGCAACACCAGCACAGGCGATGAGGAAGCCAATGAAGACTGCGACGCCAAGGATGATCTTTCTTGTCATCGGCAGAGGTAGTCAGAGCGCATCCAGCCAACGAGTCCGTTGTATTCAACGCGATACCAACGCATTTGATCACCGCCCCATACCCAGTCCAATGCCCGGAGGTATTGACTGTTCGGTATGGAGGCGATGACTGTGTTGTTCTTGGATGGGCCATTGCGTAGGTTGACAGATGAACCAGGGTCCCTGGTACATGTCATGGCCCATTGTGCGTTGGCCGGAAGTGCGATAAAGAAGTTAAGTGCGAGTAGTGAAAGCCAGTGTTTCATGGATAGGTAGATACTGTTAATGGGCAGTTTAACGTCATGCCCAGGACAATGTGTTAAAGAGTTAGAACTTCTTTAACGTATTAGAAGTTATGTGTTAGTTAATCATATTCAACGAGTTGCCACTGTGGATCGAGCTGATCAAGATACAGAGCGAAGCCATCTTCGTCAAGAGGAATCGGTTCGTCTGGATCCAGCTCGACAGTTGCTGTACAAAGTGCTGGAGCCCACTCTTCAGGATCAAGATGAGTTGCTCGATAGAGTAGGCGCATTTCGTCAACAAGCGCTGTAACAGTGACATGAGTTTCAGTGAATTGAACGTCTTCAATAGCAAGGACTGAACAGTAGTTAACCATTAGCCTTCATCCACGTAGGAATACGTTTTGGTGATGACGCACTTGTACTTATTCCATGCACGAGCACTGGTGTACTCGGCATTGAAACGTTGTTCGTTAAGTACGTTGGCTTGTGCCCTGCGCACAGCGCATGCAGCAAGATTAATTCGATCAAACAAGTTGATGTCGTCGGTGAAAGCAGACATGATTTGAGTTGAGTTAGTGGACAGAAGCTGGGACTTACACTGCCTCCTTCTGTGCTGTTTGCACAACGAGTACAGACGCCCAGTTCTTTAGATTAGCTTAATGTTTGGAATGCTTAGTCCAGTGCCAGGAATACTGACTGATCCTTTGACGCCATTGGGACTGGCGTTGAGAGTCAGCTGGAATGGACCAAGCTTGACTGCTTTAGTCAGTGATTTGACACCGTGTTCGGTGATGTTTACACCATGGATGGTGCGATCAAAACTGATGAGTGATTTCTTAGTCATTTGAGATCGTCTGGTAGTAGCGCTTGGGATTCTTCTTCGTCCATATTTGTCATAACAAATTTCTGTCCATCGGGGGCAATAAAGCCCCCTATGAATCCCATACCAAGACGATCGGATGTTTCCTTCATACGTGCAACTAATTGCATAGCTTGAAGTCTTTGCATATCCATGGAGTCTGGTATGCGAGGAGTGTTGTTAGTCATTGAGATAGTGTGGAGTGAATGATGAGAGTCTACCAGGCTTGTCAAGGTAAGACCAGGGGTATGTAGATAAAGGTTCCTTATCTAATATAAGGTTTACCCCTGGTACTCCCCTGCGGGGGTGCAGGGGGGATTACGAGTGCATAGCCTGGTGTTCTTTCCATGCAGCTGCGTGCATTTCTGCAGCAGTGATAGGTGGTTCACCTAGTTCGTTTGGTGTTGGGTCGTAGTCAAGTTCTTCCTCCAGCATGGAGATGATCTCTTCGACTACACCTTTGGTATGTGGTGCAAGATGTTCGTCCATCTCATGTCGCTTGCTTTCGCGAGCAAGGACATTCTTAAGGATGGAGCGTACTTCTTCCAGGTAGTAATACTCGTTTTGTGGATAAGCTTTGGCTTGTTCCATGATTGGTTTGGTGTGGAGTGAATGTAAACCCTGGGACTTACGCACCGTACTTACGTCGATGCTGCCCAGGGTATGTCGGTATAACACTTACGTTGACTTGGGATCAAGCATGATCCAGCCAGTGTAGTTAGCACTGCTTCGGTCAACGCGTATTAAACCGTATTGTTCCAGTTTGATCAATGCGTTGAGGTATTGATCAAGCCTGGATACTTGAGTTGAACACCGTGGTACATAACACGGTGTGTTCTTATGTCTCTTCTTGTGTGCCAAGAAGTAGAGATAAATGTTGCGTTGATTGATGGTCAGTCCCCGAACCTGAGGCAGTGCTTCTGTTGTCATCAGCAGTAGTGTGGTTTGGATTCGGGGTAGACCTTAGCGAAGTCGTTGGCGAAGTTGACTTCGTAGTTGTGGTACGTCGTCGAGAGCCCGAGGCTTGGCTGGTCTGCGATCTCGTACTCGTCGAAGTATTGGATGAAGGTTTGGACCGCTTGCTTCTTGGAGAAGATGCAATGGGTGAGGACTGGGAGTCCTGCCTGGTAGTACCATCCACCTTCCTCTGGACCGCCGTAGTTGAGCGTGGTTTCGTGGACGGTGACAGTCGTTGGGTCTTCGTGTTCCCAGTCCTTGTGGGTGTTGTAGCGCTGGATTGCGTAGCGCAACTTGTAGGACTTGGGGTAGTACTTCTGGAGTTCAGAGAGGTAAGACATTGGATTGCGTCGATGAGTTCAGTGATCAGGATTAAGATGATAGCGATGATAACAATGACGATGTCAGTGTCATCTTGCTGAGTGTGCTTAGCTTTGGTCATCGTGAAAGTCCTCCATTGGTTCGATGAATTGGAATTCGGATTGATCTGCTTCTCGCATGGCTTCTTCTAGTTCGTGTGCACGATCAGCCATGGCGTCAAGCAAGTCAGAGTTGTAGTTGTTATCAAGATCTGCCATTGATTCGTCGGCAAGCCAAGGAAACATGGCATCTTCTTGAAGCATGTCAATGTTTGTCATGGTTTGAATTGAGTGAATTGGCTGAGCAGTTTAAGGACATGCTCAGGTCCATGAATGATATGTATGTACTACTGCGGTAGTTAGATCTTCACCTGGGTCCAGGATGTACCCTTGTGAATGTTAGAGATTGTGTGGTGACTGACGTTGTACACACGTGCAATCTCTTCGTAGGCTTGCTGCCTTGACTTAAAGCGATTCATTGTCGCTTTGTCGGACAGCATCAGCTTGATCTCTCGTACCTTCTGGTTATCTAACTTGTAGTTACCACCATGAGGTACAGGCTTCTTAAAAGATCGATCAGCTGTAGTTCCTTGGTCCTTGGAGGCAAGCTTCTCGAGATAAGCTAAGCTTGCTTCTCGTTGATACTGAGATTGAATCTTGGCATCTTTAACAGCCATCATCTGTGGTGCCGGCTGTTGTTGGAGGGGGACTGGGGGAGTCGTATTGAAGACAGCTTTGATCGGAAAGCCCAGTGTCACTGATGCACCGTCTTTCGTTACCGAGACAGTGATCTTGCCATCCCTGGTGATGACAGAGACGTGATCAGGGCTTTGAACGTCAAGTTGGCTGAGGGGTTCCATGGCTTTGATTGAAGTGAGTGCGATGGATGCAGATAGAGGATAGCTGGTACATACATGGATGCAAGTACCAGCCGTAGCGTCGGGATTCTTGAGAACACCAGATGTGTGGTGTGAGTTACTGCATGTAGAGGTAAGCGCCAGCCCAGTCGGCATTCTTGAGGCAGGTCTCAAACGATACGTCGTCTAACAAGTTGTAGCGCACATGTTTGGCTGGTGCCTTCCATGATGCTGGCTTGTAGACAGACCCTGTTTGTCTGCCGACGAATGCATGGACTGACGTGTGTTTGCGTTGAGCGTGTGGATTCTCAACGCAGATTAGTTTGTAGTACTTGGTCCCACGAACCACTTCGTAGTTAATCGTGGAACCAGGATGTTGTTGCTGAAACTTCTCGATGAGCTTATCGATTAAGCAGTGGATACGTGCTTCGATAACCTGCGTTGTTTCAGCGAGTTGTGTGTGCATTGTTCTGAGGGTTGATATTGGTGATGTCAACGCCGACCATTGCGCCTGCCGTCATGCATGTAATGGCAATGACGAATAGTGCGCAGATGAAATTAGTACGGCGTGTCTCACGAGACTCACCGTAAGAATCAAGTCTGATGTAACGGTTGCGTCCGAGTCGTGTTGTGTGTTTCATGAGTTGAATGCGATGGATGCAGGAGGTGAGTCCTGCAGAAAACCCACCGTCCGATACGAATTCGTATCAGTGGTAGGGTTATGAGCAGGAGTCGTTTAGAACGGGACTTCTTCCAGTGTGGGTACTGCCTGAGCCCTTGGTTCAACAACAGCCTTGGGCTTGGGTGCTGAGCCAAGTGTTGCCCTCACGTTCGTAAGAGCAATCTCAGGGTACTTGAGTGGAAGTAGTTGATCATCCTTGGTGTAATGCGTCCGGATGCTAGAGATCCGTACGTCATATTGACTGAGGATGATCTGTTGTCCTATCACGAACGTACCGTTGCGATAGGCAGTGAGTAATCCGTTGGAATTGTTAAATTTAATTCGACAGGACCTGTCGTAGGCATCATTGACTGCAACTGTAATTGCAAGAAATTCACGACCTTCATGGGTCGCTAATTCCATGTAGCTTACGTTGCCAATGATAGTGCTAGAGAACATGATTGAGCTGAGTTGAGTTGATGAGCAGGATGTGTAGTCCTGCAGAAAGCCCACCGTCGTAGTACATGTGTACTCAACGGAAGGGCTAAGTGCAGGAGTCAGGGCTTCACGATGTCTGTGTTATGGATACAGAAGTATGTATCGCCAAGAAATCCACGGCTGAATACCAGGTTGTGCCCTGGTCTCTCGTGGCATGTGTTCTTGTGGTGTTGGTTGATTGCTTTCTGTCCAAAGACAGAGAGGATCATACCCAAGCCAGTGCCAAGAGCAATGGCGATACAAGAGTCAGCGAAGTGATTGTTAGTCATGAGTCAGTGGTTAGTTGGAGTAGCAATAGTCGTAGTAGTCACGCATCTCTGCGTATAGATCCTTCACTCCACCTGGGATAAACGGAAGTGTACGTGTCTCGATGTCGATCCACTTCTCCGTATGTCCACGTTGTTGGAAGTGAAGTTGAGTGGACTCTCCTCCGTACCACGCTACGCGAGTACGGTCGTCACACTCTGGTTGAAAGGTGAGCATGAGATGAATGGAACGAGATAGAACGTCGCTACGTTTAACGTCCAGCTCGACGTAAGTTCAATGTATAACTTGAAGATTAAACCTGGTTATAATCAAACCGTTCTTCCTCGAGAACCAAGGGGTGGAGCGCCGTTCCCCCAAATGCGCGATATTAATTCGTATCAAATCGGGTCATTCGAACGCTCGCTGCTAATAAAACAGAACAGATTGTTATGATTTCGTGACATGTCATCGCTCATTCTTTAAACTCACTCGCTCTTCCTGGCACTCAATCATCAACCCTTTCTTTTTTTCTATACGCAACTCGCGTCGCACGGGGTGTGGGAGAAGCGTCAGGAAATTTTATATCCTTTTTGGGGTCCTATAGGGCCGCCCCTTGTTATTTTTGTCATGTTTTCTAGGACTTTGCCCAAGAATTTAGACAAAAAAACCGGGGTCTTGCCCCGGTATACAAAAGTTAAATAATTTTAAAAATTATATTATTTATTTGACTCCACAAAACGGGAAGCCGCAGCGTAAGCCTTGGCATATTTCTCAGGTTCCGGTCGTTCTTCCGCTAATTTCTGCCTGGAACCTGCAATAAATGCACCAACTTCTACGTCATTGGCTCCAGCTTTCTTTAAATCGTCGGCAGCATCAGCAATTGCGTAGAGTGCCGTCGCTTTTTCTAACTTATTTTTAGGATCCATGGCGTCAGTGCCGTGTTTTCTCGCTGATTCTTTTGGTAATAGTCTACTGTACTTACTTTTTTCCTAAATTCCTCCCAGTAAAATACAAATAACAAGAAATATTGAGTCAATAAAAGTTCAATGGCGTTATCCCCTGCTGATTTTGCCGCCTACAGCCGCGCCACTGGTACTCCATACCCAGAAGATCCGGAGGAAAGGGCTGCTTTAGCCCCGGCAGTACGTGATTTTCGCCAGAGTCAACTCCGTCAGCAGGAAAGTGGCCCGAATTTAGGTGCACTTGCGGGTCTTGCAGCGGCAGGTCTGGGTATTTTGGGTCTTGGTCTGGCGGCCAAGCGTGGATTTGGTGCGAGAGCTGCCGGTGGTGGTCGCAAAGGGGGAGTAACGCTTACTGATTTGAGTGTTCCGGACGCACGTGACGTGAATGTTGCCAAAATTGCGGATGTCCCACCCTCAAAAACCGTAAGCCGCAGCCTGGTACCAACAGAAGCGGAGGCAATGGCGCAATATGGGCGTCAATTAGCTGAAACCTTCCCTGAACCCACGGCACTTGAGATGGAATCGCTCAGTGCACCTTCTCGTACCAGCAAAATCCTTGCTCGTTTGGGTACTGCGCCTCAATATCGCCCAGATCCGAAGGATATCAACTATGCACGCTTCGGTCCGGTGTCACCAGAGGTCGCTGCCGCCCGTCGTGAGCAAGCAACGCAGGATCTATTGCGTTTTGCGCAGCAGCGCCAGGAAGATGCAGCACTTGTCGCGACACAAACCATTAGTGCCCTTGAATCTGGAGAAGATCAGATCACCGGGCGGACGATGCTTGGTGCACAACGCAACGAAGATCTAGATCTTGCGCAAGTCAACAGTGTTGCCCGGCAAACCGGTAGTGCAGACCTCGCATTGTCGATGACACCTGACGGTGTTCCAGCAGATCAAGTTGAATTACTTCAGCCTATTACCGCGCAGGAACTTGCCGATCAAGCGAAGGAAGAAATGATCGCTCGCCGCCAATCATTGGAATTGGCAGGCTTACAACCTGGCACCGTACGTTTTGAACGGGCACTTGCTCAGCCATTCCGTACATCCAGCTCTCAACAGATCACTGGCACGCAACCAATCGAGTTTAGTTTGCCAGCAGGCCCCATTCGCCGCACAGTTGAGTCGGTCGGTGCGCAAGAGCCGTTGATCGAAAGGTCGGTCCTTAATGTTGGACCTCAAGCTGTTGTTACGTCTACGGCAGCTGGCACTGCAATCCGTGGTTCGTCCCCCAGTTACCACGAAGCACTACCAAAGCAGTCCTTACGTCAGCTGTACGGCACTGCCGAGCCTTTAGTGCCAGGTGCGCCTGATGAACTTGCGCTTGATTTACCTGGTACGGCAAGGGTGCGTGGGGTTGTTCCAGATGTGGAACCGCAGTTTTTATCAAAGCAGGAAATCCAGTACGGCGTTCTTGATCGCCCAGAAACCCCTGGTCCTGCCGGCGGGTCTGCTGGTATTGGAATCTATGGCGTAGAACCGGGTTACGTCCCTGGTGCTGTTAGCAAAGCAACTGGTGAGTACAGCGAGGCTGCGTCCCGCAAACCAAGTTACGTTCCAGGTTGGCTGCAGAAGCAACAAAATAAAACCGGCTTTGAAGCTCTGACCAGCACACAGCTTGCGACGGCGGCGGCTAATGCTCAAGCTCCACGTATTCAAGTTGCTCTTGAGAAAGAGCTTACACAACGTGAAGTTTCTAAGCGTAGTCTTGAGGTAAGTGAAATTGCACGTCGAGCTATAATTGAAGGACGCGATCCGCAAGCAATCTTACGTCAACGCGGTTTTAGTGTTTAATCATGGCTGACAAGAAGAAGAAAGACAAGAAGTGGATTCAAGGCATGGACATGAAGGAAGGCGCCTTCACTGCCAAAGCCAAGCGCAAAGGTATTACCTCTGCTCAGCTGCAGGCAAACGTCCTTTCCAATCCAGATAAATACGATGAAAAGACCGTGAAACAAGCACGGCTTCGTAAAACGCTAGTAGGCTTGAAGAAGAATAAAGACAGCAAACAGGAAGGCTGATGGCTAAGGACCACAGGCTTGAGTTAGATCGTTATCTTGACTACGGTAAAGATCTTTTTACCAAACGAAAGAACCTCAATTTTGATGAGCTTTTTTCGGTTAAAGCAGACAGCGGTGTAGCTCCCTGGACCCTAAACCGCTTTGATAGTACGGACCTTCTGCGTCGTATCCAGACGCGTAAGCTTCAGCTCAACCCCGGTCTTCAGCAGGTAGGCGATGATACGGGCGAGATTGAAGTCTTTGCTGGCATCGGTCGTTTTAACCGTGAGAAGGATTACGACTTCGTCAATGGACGTGCTTTAACTAATCAACGTCCAGAAGAACAACCTGGTTTTAATCCTGTGTGGGGCGAGTACTATTCCCTTAGCCCAACACTTAACCCTGGCAAGCGTGCATCCAATCCAATGCCACGTGCCAAGAATCCAGATCCTAAGGGTTACATCATGGCTCAGATGGAAACCAAAGCTAAGAATGAACTGGAAGGTGATAAGAGTGTCGCCCAGCTTCTCGCTGGTGACGAAGAGGATTAAGTCCTAGCAATTTATAATGAGTAAAAAGGATAGATAAATGAAGCTTGCGGGCCTGCGTAAATTCATAGGAGAAAATATTGGTAGCGTTACAAAGAACGTTTTACCAGGCACCGCCTTAAGCGCAGGTTTCGGCATGCTGGCCGGTGGTCCTACCGCTGGTCTGACCTACGCAGCAACTGATGTCCTTGGCTCACTACCAGCGACAATGCTCGGACGTTACGCCGCACGGAATATCAAAAGCCCTGGCATGCGTAATGCCATTGAAGGTGTGGCCAACGTAGCCGGTTCCATTGGCGGCAGTATCCTTGGCAGTGAACTTCTTGCCGGTGGCCAGCAGCAACAGATCGCCCAACAGATCGAACAACGCTCTGTTGTGAATGATTTGCCGCTTGCGTCCCAGATCTCAGAGCTGTCCCCTGGTACTCAATACCAACTGACTGGTTTACCTTCCAGCCAGCCGTTTGAGCAGCTGTTAAGTCAGATGCCACGTAATTCGTGGACGCAGTATTTAAGTCCAGAAGATCAAGCGATGCTTCAGGGCGTTATTAATCCGAGGCTGTGACATGTTTCAAGATTTCCTCAACAAAGTCACTACAGCCAAGCAAGAGTTAATGACTGGTGCCCGCAAGAGTGCGGAAGCCAGCAAGATTGCGTACGAGAAAGGGGAATACAGTCCGTCTATCCTTAAGGACATCCCAGGACTTCGTGGTGAGTACCACCAACAGTTAAAGAGTCTTGGTGTTTCGATGAGCGAGACGCCGGCCCAAGCAGTCGGCGCCTTCGGCGCTCGTCTTCTTACGGACTTAACGAACGATGGTACCCGTGGTATTTATTGGCGTTATAACCATCCACTTGCCGTCTTAGGTGCAACGGCAGAAGCAGCGATTGGTAAAGAGGCCTACAAGGAGCTGGGACCAACCAAAACAGGTTTAATTACTGCAAGTATCGCTGTACCTGCAACGGCACTTGCTGGGGCGTATAACCTGGCCAATCCTGGCGAAATGTTTAGGCCCAAGGGTTTTGCTCAGGCGTATGCAGAAGAAGGTTCAGAAGATCGCCGTCAAACCAGCCAGCCGGTACCAGAGTTGTTTGAACGTTTCTTCTTAGGACGTACTGGTCGTCCTTTAAATTATGAAACAGCAAAAGAAGATATTCCTTCCTTAACACCAGAACGTTACACAAACTATTTGCGTAATTACTACCAAGACAAAGGATTCCTTGGTCTCATCAAAGGCACCTCTGAGAACTTAGAAGGCGTTCCTGAAGTGCGGATGCTTGGTTATCCCGTCACCATTCCATCGGTTACTACAGCGGCTGGTGGCATTGTTGGTGCAACCGTTGGTATTCGCACTGCACCTCTTGTTAAGAATGCATTCCGCCGTGGCTTAGCCGGCGCTGCACTTGGTGCTGGTGCAGGTGTGATTACCGGTAACTTGGCTAATGCAGCACTTGCTGCTAAACCTGTAGAGAATCAGTTACCTACCACTGCTCAGTATGAAATGATGCAGTGATAGAATTTATTCTATAAAAGACTTATTTATAAATGACGCCGCAAGAGTTAGCCGCCATGCAGGCGGGCTTAGATCCACGAGCTTACTATCAGGATCCTTATGCAGCTGCGCGTGCTGGTCTCATTGATCCTGAAACGTTGCCAACTCGTGGTGCAACAACCATCATTCCCCGTGGTCCACAATTAACTGCTGGCCAACAAGCTCAGCAGTTTGCAACTTCTGCTCTTAAAAAGGTACGTGGTGGCTTAGAAGCAGCAGGTACCGCCCTTGGCGCTGTCCCTACGGGCCGTCTTGGTTTAATTGGTGGCATGGTGGCCCCGGTAATGGGGGCAATTGAGGAGGCACAGGCTGGTCGTCCTACCGGTGCTGCGGGTGCATTGCTCGGTGGTGGTGCTGGTGTGGCAGCGGGGGCGGCAATTGCTAAGGCACTTCCTGGCCCCTACGGCAAGATTGCTTCTGCCGTACTGCCTGCTATCGGTGGCATGCTTGGTGCTCCAGTGGCAGCACAGGCGTCTGAATCGTTCCGTCAGAAAGCTACTGGTGAACCCACCAAAGGTAAGGAAGGTGAGTTCTCCACTCAGATGGCAATGGCCCAGCAGATGGGTGAACTGGGCGCTACCCAATATCGCAATCAGATGGGCACTTACACCAGTGCCATGAAGGATCTGTCGAAGCACTATTCGGATCAAGCTTATTACGACCTCCAGCGCAATGTTCCGATCATTGAGAAGATGAAGAACAGTGAGCTGATTCGTCAACAAGCTCTGATGAACACCCAAGGTCAGCTTCAGAGCCAGCTTGGTGTGCTTGCGACCGCTGGTGCTCTGGCACAAGGTGCACAAGCTGAGACCGGTGCAACACTTCGTACCGCACTGACCGCCGCTCCTTACGCAGGTTCTGTTCTGCAGGCTCCCCAAATTCGCTTTGGTTGATTAATATGGCTGATCCCCTGCTTCCTTTTAGACTGTCTCAAGTCAATTATTCGATGCCAGGGATTAAACCCCTGGATTTGAATTCCAATACCACTGGCCTTGCCGTTGGTACTGGCTTTGCTTTGGGGACAGAGCCTCCTCTTGCTGGTCGCTACGCAGAAGCGGTGAGTGAACCACGCAAGAAGACGGCGGCTGAGAAGATGAAAGAAACCCTGGAGGCAGCGGGTATTGATCCCAATACTCCAATGGGTGGCATGTTTGCCCTCAACTTACTTAATAAGTACGAAGAACAAGATATTGATAAGTTAAAAGAACAGGGTGAGTACTTCTTCGATCTGATTCAACGCAACGCAGATCGCGCCCAAGAGCGTGCTAAGGAAGCAACTGTGATTGCTGGTTTGGTTAATCTGCCAACCCAATTCGAGAAAGCAATGGATCGTCGTTATACCTTCTTCCCTGAAACCTTACAGATGGTGAGGGAGAACGTGATGAAACCATCGTACTTCTCCGGTAATACGATTGCTCAATACCTATAAGTAAAATAGATATCAACGGAGATAAACATGGACTTCTTTACTAATCCTTCTTTTGGTATTGATACCGCCGGTGCTTTCGGTGGCATGGGCGATGCTTTAGGTGGTGGCGGCTTCACGGGTGGTTTTGGTGGATTGAACGTAGGTGGTTTCACCGGTTCTGTTCCAAGCTACGGTGGCGGCGGTGGTGGTGGGTTTGGGGGGCTGGCGACCCTTCTTGCAGGTAGCCTTGGTAATACCCTCCTGGGGCAATCAAACACCCAAGCTTCTGCTGCTAATGCCATGGGTACTGGCATTGGTATGTTCGATGTCAATGCTGGTGTAACTGCTGCTAATCGTCGTCGTTCCTTGTTTGACGAAACGCAAGCACCGATTATTGCTTCCAGGATCAAGATGAATCCCGATTATCGTCGCGGTCAACTGCGTGATACTTTACTGAATCCTGGTCTTGCTGGTCGATACGCTGCGTTAGTTGCTTGATCAACAGACGTTAAAATAAGAAGATAAAAGAAGAGATCGTTTGTAGAGATGTCTTTAAACTATGCCGGGGCAGCGGGGGGAGCGCTATCAGGTGCGGCCACTGGATCCGTCTTTGGTCCAATCGGTACAATTGGAGGCGCCCTTGTTGGCGGCATCTCTAGTCTTTTTGGTGGCGGGGGCACTCAATTCCTTCCTTCCGAATTGATGCAACGTTACATGGATATTGGACTTGCTGATGTCAAGCCCAAAAAATGGAAAAAAGAACTTGATATTGAAGACGCCAAGATGTATCTCCGCTCTGGAGATCGTGGAGCATATGAAAATCAACTACGTAATCTTGTAGAGCTTTACCCAACTGAAACGCGGTATGCCAAGGCACTTCGTCGTAGCCTGAAAAAAGACGTTGATCTAGCAAATCGTGGATTTGATATTGCGGATCAGTTGTATGAAAACGTTGGTCTTACTTTCACGGATCAAGAATACCGTGACATGGCTGATCGCGCAAAGCGCTCAGGCATCCGTGGGCCTTCTGCTTTTGGTGACTTTTTAACGAAGAATCTCATGGCACAAGGCAAGATGCTGACGCCACAACAAGAACAACTGAGTTACATCTTTGGCGGTCGCGCCTTCCCTCGTACGTCTGAGGGTTACTATATGACTTACGGTTCTACCGCAAAATAAAATCATGGCAAAAAAAGATAAACCCAAAGCTTCAAAACCTAAGGAGTCGGCTCCTCAACCACAAAAAGATCCAAAGCAATTCCTTCAAAGCTTTGGATCTAAAATCAGCAAAGGCGAAGTTCAGAAATTTGAAGCCAACTTTCCTGATACTCCTTTAAAAAAAGTTTTTACGTATGCTAAAAAGAATAAAAATGTAAAGCTAAAAGGTGAAGCAAAATCTTATATTAAAAATAAAGGAAAGGTTGTTCCTGTTACTCCTGAAGAAGTTAATAAAGATTTAAGCGGTGGCGGTACTCGTCCAGGGGATGACGGTCGTGGCATTATCGGGATCCTCACGGATGAGCAAATTAAACTCGCTGATGTTCTTGGCGGGTACGACGTAAAAGTTGCTCAAATCGGTGCGGATGCAACTGTTAATTCCGCCAGTATTCGCGGTGAAGCTGACAAGTATGTTGCCGATGCTTATTCCGGAGCACAGCGTTACGGTGCTGAAAAAGAATTAGAAGGCACTAAATACTCCGCAGATAAAGAGTCGGAATGGCGCCAAGCCGTTGCCGGTATCGAAGTCAAGGGTCGCCTGGATCTCCAACCCATCATCAACGCTGGTCTTGAGAAGGTTGCTGGCATCGAAGCACAAGCAAGCCGTGACGTTGCTGACATCACTGGCAAGTACAACGTGGAAGGCATCAAGACTCGCGGTGAGTTTGATGAGAAGATCGGACGTATTAACTTGGCCGGCAGCATGTACGGCCTCATCAGTTCAGCCTTCGGCTAATACTGATTAAAATAGGTACATTACTTAGGGATACCAATGACCAGTTCTACCACCTCTGGTACTTCTACTGATTACTTTGACATTTCCAAGTTCCAGCAACTGTTGGACAAACTGGAAGCATCAAAAGGTCGTCAAAAGCGTCAAGAAGCTTTAGAAGATCGTCGCGGTCAATTTGCCGCTGGTATTGCCAACGTCATGAGCAACTTCTGATTTAAGGTATAGTAAACAATGACAACCAGCGTACCCGCAGGTCAAACCGATGTTGATGATTGGTTTGATCTAGATAAATACAAGCAAGCTGCAGAGGTTGCTTACGGCTTCTCTAAGAAGAAGATGGAAGAGGCTGGCTTACAAGAACGTGAGACGATTGGTAAAGGTGCCACAGAACAAAGAACCTCTGCTGAACAAGCCCAGCAGTTCAAGCAAGCGGACGAGGCCCGAGACTACAAGCAGGCCCAACGAGCTTATCGATATTGAGTTATTCGATCAGTGGGTCGATAACTTAACGTCTTCTGACCAGGAGTTCTTCACGGACTTCGCCAAGAATACCTTCTCCATCATCGAGTGCTACCTCTACGCCAGGTTCCTTGGTTACAGGGGTAGCATCACTGCGTGTGATCATTGGGTGCGTAAGCATTACCCCAAGCCTGATCATCGCAAGAAACTCCTGTACGAAATTGAAGAAATGCAGGAGGACATTCGTAAGCTGCGTGATGACGTAGATAACGGCATTGTGAAACGTGATGCTGGCGTGGCACGTATCGCTGGTATGCAAAAAGAATTACGTGGCACCATTGCACAGATTGAACAGTTTACGGGGAGCAGGGATCGCAAAGGTTTGCTGATGGCTGGAGCTGATCGAGCCATTCGTGAGTTGATGGCAATCTTCAAGGATGATCCAATTGAACTACCCCTGGAAGAAGCTTCAATGAGTGTGTGGGCTAAAATGCAATATGAAGAGAGTTAATCAACTCAATCAATGAATCCTTCTCCGCAAAGTCAATCTGCACCAGATGCTCGTCTTGCGGGTGGGATGATTAACATCGTTCAGCAACTTCAGCGGAATCGAGATCGATTTAGTGGTGCCCGCAAATTACAGGGTGCTCCAATCGGGGGAGAAGCTCAAGAAGGAGCAGAAGTCCTTAACGCCTTACGCAATAGAAAAGCTGATGTCCAAGAACAAAATGCCTCCCGAACTCCTGGCGCACTTCAAGGGAAAGGGCGAGAAGAACAAGGACGGGAGCGAAATGTCGGACAACCAAAAGCGCAAAGCAGCTTTAGATAAGGCACGTAAGTATCAAGATCAAAATCGTAAGAAAGGCAAAGAGTAATGCCATACACCGACGAAGAATATAAAATCATTAATAGCGTCTACGATGCGTTTGCTCCTCAGCGCAGCTCCATTACATCTGCGCGTGCAGCAAATCCTGAAAAGTGGTTTGATTATCAAGATCAACTTAAAGCCTTAGATGCACAGGTAAAGTCCGCGTACGAAAAGGCAATTGAAGATTACAGAAGCAAGTCTTCTGGTTCTGGTAGCGAAGCCCAAAATTTCTTTGATCAATACACAGACGGAATTGCACAAGCAAATACAAATACCGACGAAGGTTTAGATAAGCTTCTTAAAGATACAGAAGAGTTAATTCTCCCTGGAGAAGGCTTTACAGGTCCTTACGATCAGAAAGGCAATCCGACAGGATTTGGAGGAACCGTAAAAGAAGCCTCTGGCCCTAGAGGTGAAAACCTTGGCGAAATTGCAGCAGAGTATGGTAGTGCCAGAAAAGAAAAACCCCAGTGGTTAAAAGATATTGAACGTCAAGTACCACCAGGTAAAGGTTTTACTGGTCCTTATGATCAATTTGGTAATCCAACCGGAGTAGGTGGCACTGTCAAACAAGCCGCTGAAGAAGAAAATACTGACTACTCTATTGCAACTGCTTTGAGTGGTTCCGACGAACAACGTCAACAACAAACATATCAAGCGGAGTACGATCCACAGAAAGCTCAAACTGCGAGTGCAGCAGCTAAAGCGTATAAAAAGGCAGCTTCTACAGAAGATCCTTTCCGCAATCAAGCTGCATTCGGCTAGTATTTAGTCACTACCGGTGATTGAATCTAGTGCCTGCATATCAACACCTTGCATATAGGCGTAATGCTCGTGCGGCTGCACGTAGGCAACAGATTCGTCCAGCAAAAAATCTTGAAACCTTGCAGCAGGCAAGGGAAGATTTTGGCTTCTTTTGTGATTATGTAGCTGATAAACCTCCTGCTGAACACCACAAAGAATGGCACCGGCACTTTGTGACGCAAGAGGACAGCAGTTGTCTACTTAAGATTGCTGGACCTAACATTGACCTTCTTGCGCCACGGGGTTCAGCGAAGAGCACCATCCTTGGTTTGTTTACGGCATGGGCGATTGGCATCCATACGATGGCCAAGAAGCCACTGCAGATCCTGTATCTGTCTTATACCGTTGATATTGCACGCTCCAAGTCGGCAACCATCAAACGGATTATTGAAAGCAAGCGGTATCAAGAAGTTTTCCCAACCGTACGTCTTCTGAAGAATGTCACCAGTAATGAGTACTGGTCCATTGATCATAAGTTTGCTGGCATCGACACCACTGGTGAAGAACAATTCACACTTTGCGCAGCAGGTCTTAAAGGTTCGGTGACCTCCAAGCGTTCTCACTTGGTCATCATCGATGACGCCATCAAGTCTGCAGCTGATATTTCCAATCCTGACATCCGTAAACAGATGCAGGACAACTGGAATGCGGTGATTGCACCCACCATGTTTGAAGGTGCCAGGGCAATTTGTCTTGGTACCCGCTTCCGTCACGACGACATTCATTCAACGACATTCAATCCACAGAACAATTGGATGCAGATTGTGTTGTCTGCAATCTTGAATGATCCCAAGACAGGGGAGGAAAAGTCTTACTGGCCAGAGATGTGGTCCCTGGATTACTTGCGTGAGAAGAAACGGCAAGCACCGATTGCTTTCTCATTCCAGTACATGAATCAGATCGTCAGACAGAACGAGCTGTCCCTGGCGCCTGAACTGATTGTTAAAGCTGAGATTGCTACGGAATTTGATGCGCTTGGCATTGGTGTTGACCTTTCTGCTGGTACAAAAGAAAAGAATGACTACACCGTGATGGTCTTGGGTGGACGTATTGGAGATGCCGTTCACATTATTGATTACCGTAGGCTTCGGGTAATGGGTAACCTTGAAAAGCTGGATGCCCTTAAGGAGCTTCTCAACGACTGGTCGATCCTCGGCAAGGATGATAACGGCAATTACTTCCCCACCTACTCCACGTGCGACATCTGGAGTGAAGCAGTTCAGTACCAGGCTTCCCTGGAGGCCGACTTCAAGCGAGTTTGTTTGACCAATGAGAGTTTGTATAACTTGATCTGGCACCCCGTGAAAGGATTCCGGTCAGATAAGTTGGCACGTTTCCGTGGCATTATGGGCATGTTTGAAGATCGGAAGATTATCTTTAATCGCTTCCGCAACTTCACAGCAATGTTTGAGGAACTGACTAACTTTGGTGTTAGTAGCCATGATGACTGTGTTGATGCATTGGTGTGGCTTGTGACCGGCTTGGCACGGAAAGGTCAGCTTCAAATTGATTACTAAACTTAGAATAAAAAGAAAAGTAATAACGCCGCCGTGGGTCCGGAGTACATAGCAATTGGCCTTACAGCCATTGTATCTGCTGTTACAGGTGGATCCTGGGCGGCGAATAAAATACTTGATAGGCAGCAGGAGAGAGTCCAGCAGGCCTTTGATTACATTGGATCTCAAAAACGTAGGATTGACATCTTGGAAGACCAAATCAACCGTATGCCAATGGAATACGTTCTCAAGGTTGACTTCTTAAGAGAGATCCAGGAGATGCATAGCAACTTCCGTGAAATAAACAATAAACTTGATAAGCTAATGGAGAAAATACTCTCGGCCAAATGAGTTACATTCTTGAAGTCTTAGAGGACGACAACGGGGATCAATACATCATCTTTCCAGATGAAGTAACAGAAGAACTTGGTTGGCAAGAAGGCGATCTTCTCAACTGGGATGTACGAGGCGACGGTATCATCATCTCTAAAGTTAACGATCCTTCTGGCTACGAAGTCATAGAAGATTAAAATAAAGGAACGTAGGAGAAGGTATGGATTTCGAATTGGCTGGTCGTTATTTTGGCAGTGCGTTTGGCTCGGCACCTGTCGACTTATTAATGCAAGTACAGCCAACGGAAGACCTTCCGATGAAAGCGTATGAAACGATGGGACAGATCACGTCTCCTCGTGTGCCATCTCCGTTAAAAGCATATGATTTTGTTGCGCCCAAACGTCAGGCTGGTCGCTTCTCTACAGAGCCACTGAGCAAAAGAAAAGCCAGGTAAAATAAAGAGATTACAACCATAGATAAATGATACGTTATTACGGCGAGAGTAATGTCCCTGGTGCACCAGGACAATCTTTCCTTGCTGGCGGTAATTTCATAGGTGGTCAAGGATTACAAATTAATCCTGAACCTCACAATCAAATGAAGCGTCAGCAAAAGATTTACAACAAAGGAATGGGTACTGACAACCCAAACGAAAAAGAGATCTTCCTCCGTCGTACCGGACCTCAACTTCCGTTAGCCCAAGCATTCCCTGGTATGGCTGCAGGCCAAGCAATGGGTAATGCCGGCGCTTTAGGTGGTGGTATGGGCATGGGTCCCGCTTTTGGTCCTAGGCCTTTTAACGTTGATGTCAACGCTGTTGATGATCGCCTTGAGTCCATTGGTGGTAGCACCAACATTCAACTTGATCGTAATCAAACCTTACGTCTAGGCGGAAGCTTCAATCCTGCTTACACAGATCCAATGGGCATGCAGATGCCACAAGGTTTTTCCCTGCAGGGTTCCTATGAAACTCCAGGTATTGGTATTAACGTCAATTATCGCAATACTGGGCGCGGTCGTGGTCCGCAAGGTATGCCTGGAATGGGCGGACCTGGTGGATTCCCTGGTGAAATTCAAGCAGGTTTTCGTGGAAAATTTTGATAAACACAAATAAAGAAAACTGCTACCATTAAAAGAAAAGGGGAATAGTTGATGGCTGACGCTAAGGCCAGGCTTCAAGAAATCATCAATGCCTATCTTGATAAAGATAGCAACATTGTTGTTGATACTGGCATTGTTGCGTCCCACATTGCTCAGATGAAACTCTTTGGCATCCGCCAAGGAGTTGAGTTCTTCCCGACCCAGGACAACTTCGGTGCACAACGCAAGGATTTCCTTGATCGTGTACTGAAGTACAACAAGATGGATACACGCCTGGATTCTATCTGGGAGTATTTCCTTTGTGATGGCCAAGGGCTTTTCTATATTCGTCCAACCAAAAACAACTACCGCCTCTATTACTTCCGTCAGCACGAATACCGTTCGTACTACAACGTCGACGGTGAGCTTGATGAGGTGGTGATCATCTATAGCTATAAGGTCAAGCGCGGCAACGGGTTTGGCGATCAGATCAATACCACCAACATTACAGGGTCTAGCTCCACATACAACCCTGGAGCAAAACGCTACATTCGTTTGTCGATCAAAGCAAACGAAATTGAAGAGACGCATTCAGAAGGTGAACTCACCTTTGATATGCCCACTTACTCAATGACAGGTAACACCAAGAAGTTACGTAACTCCCTTGGTTTCATTCCCTGCGTTGAGATCTTCAATAATCCTCAAGGCTTCTCATCGGAAGGCATCGGTGACTTTGATTCCATGGCGAATCACATCGTCACCCATGACGACTTGATGCGGACGATTCGCAAGAACATTACCTTCTTTGGTAATCCGACTCTGCTGTCGTCTCGTCCCAAGACTGACCTGATTGAGTCCGGTGGCGACTCTGTGGTTCAGCGTCCATCGATTGCAGCGAACTCTGGTTTTGCAAGTCCGTCTCCCATGAGTCGGTCGATGTTCAAAGCTGATCCTGTCAGCCGTGGTGTTGATGGTCAGCTCAGGGTGCCGCGTGTGATCGCAAACCTGGAGCCTAACGACCGAGTTGGTTACATCGTCCCAGATGCCATCACTGGTGACCAAAACTCTTTCGCTCGCCAATACCGGGAAGAGATTCGTACTGCCCTTGGTGGTGTGGACGAACTTTCGATTTCAGCTGGTGTTACTGCAACGGAATACAAATCACTCTTCGGTCGTGTTGCTGCAACATCAAAGAAAAAAGCAAATGCTATTTACACACATGGCATCTGCAGGTGCCTTGAACTAATTATTTATCAAGAAGAACAGCTTTTCCGTTCCACTTTGGCTGCAGCTGCTGGTATCGAGAAGCCAGTACCTCTGCCTCCTGGCGCACCAGCAGAAGCTGAGCAAGGTTATCAAGACGCATTGCAAGCGTACAACGACCAGCTCAAGAAACTTATGATGGCGTTAATTGAGACCCAGATGATTCCACCCGGAGTTACTGGTCTCATACCGGATGGTGATGTAACCGTCCAGTGGCGCTGGTTGGGTCCCGTTTACGAAGACTCGACTCAGGATATCCTGAACAACTCCATTGTTGTAAGAAACTTACAAGAGTTAGGTGTTGATAGCATTGAAGCACTGAAATACCTCTTCCCGTCTAAGACGGATGAGGAACGGGCCTCGATGCTCTCGGGATTCCCGTTCAGGATGGTGAACGAATTACAGGGTGCATACTCTCAATTCGCTCGCCTTGTGGGGGGAATGATGCAGACTCCTCACCCGCAAGCACCGGATCTTCCGATGGCTGCGGATCCAAGATTGGATTTAACTCCATATCTGTATCGAACATTAGAAGCTCTACAAAAGGAGATGAGTTATGCAGGACGCTACCGTCCAATCGATCCCACAGACGAGCCCGGTTCCGGCAGCGGTGGCTCCCAGCAGCTACGTGGCACCAGCACCCAGCAGCTACCAAGCAGCTCCGAACCAGGGTCCAGTGGCGTATCAGGTGGGTACCAGCTACCCGCAAGCAGTACCGCAGGCGGCCCCCAGTTACCAATCCGCCCCTACTCAGTACGCCCCCCAATCCCAATCGGAGGCGACGGGCAATCCATGGGAATCGGCGTTCAACAAGGTGGTGAACCTGCTGAGCAGTCCGGTTCAATCCCCGTTCCAGGGTCAACCCTCTCAGACGACGCAATTCAGCCCAGCCAATTACGGCCAAGTCAGCGCCCAGGGTACGCAACAATCGGCTCCGCAGACCTGGCAAGCCAACCCGACATCCTCGCCCAACTCTTCCCCAACCTCCTCTCAAGTATCCTTGGAGCAGGTGGCGGATCTGCTCCAGTGGAGTCCGGAAAGCCGGTACGTGGTAAGCGCGTACGGCGTGGAAGCTCCCGCAATTCTCAATAACTATGCCCTCCAACTGGAAGGCATGCTGGATAGTGCAGTTGCCTGGGGCACCGAAGCCAAAGATCTGATCGAACAGTACGCCGAGTTTGCCGTCAACGAGCGTCAAGAGAACCAGGCTTACAACCAGATCCTGACCAACCCTGACATTCTCAGCGATTACACCCTCCAGTTCTTCGGTCCTGAAGGTCCGTACCCTGTGTACGAAAGCGAAGCTGAGCTTGCCACCCCTGGTTACCCAACCGAAATGGTGGATCCCAACACTGGTTACATGCCTGCTCCTCCTTCGGCTTCTGCTCCTCAGCAGCCCGAAAACTTCTGGGGTACCTTCAAGCAGCAGATGGATTTCGATCCCAGCCAAGCTTGGCGCATTCTGAACCAAGCTCAGCCTCAAGTTGTTGCTAACAAACTCTTTGTGATGGAGTGAGGCCATGCGTGGCTCTCTTAAATATGGTGTTCCTATTGCAGCTGGTTTAGGTACCGCTGCTTATGGCGCCGCACAAGGAGCCGAGCCTGGAGAAGCTGCACTGATGGGTGGCGCTGCCACCCTTGGCGGTGCAGCTGGACTTCTTGGAGCTCGTGCACTTGCAGGTAAATATAATCCTGCATTGATTGCTGCAGCACAAAAACAAGTCACTCAACTTGGCAACAAAATTGGTGACGTAGCACGTGATCTTCCAGCCGAAGGTTTACGGCGTAAAGCAGCTAATGTTGCAGCTGATGTGGTTTCTGCAGCAGATACTCGGTTGTTTGGTGATCCCCTGGCTGGTGTATCGGCAGCAATTCCGTTCCCAACTCAAGGTGTTCAACGCAACATCGGTAAAGGTATTGCGGCTGGTTTAGTTCCGGCTTCTGCTCTAGCAGCAGGCGTGGGCGGTATGGCAGCAGCTCAGATCCCTGGAGCCCTTGGTGTACCAGGTTTTGTTCAACAGCCTGCCCTTGATCCCGAGTCTTACGGTTCTAGCAATTCTCTGGGTGCTCGTTACAAAGCTCCCACTATGCAGTACGTGTAATAAATAAATTACCGACTGCTAAAATTTGTGTTAGATAAGACATATTCATGTCTGAATCTTTCACCCGATAAAACACTTCCTGCGACACTGGAGGATAAAACAAAGTGTTCATTGATAACGACTTTCCAAAGATTCTGGGTGCGGAACTTTACCGTCCCCACCCTGCGTATATCGCAGAAATGGCAGTGGAGCCTGTGGTGGTCCACGACTTCACCCGTCAGCCTGGTCAAACCGTTCAGTTAGACCGCTATAAGTTCTGGGGTACCCCTGGTACTAAGGACAGCCGCGAGCGCGTGTCCGACCAGACCATCGGTACGGCCAACAGCCGTAACATCACCAAGGAGAAAGTCCTGGTGGTGCTTAAGGAGTACACCGGTCCTGCAGATCCGGGTGATCCGACCCAGCCTTCGACCTTCAAGATCGCTCGTGAAACCCTGATTACCGCCCAGCGTCTGCTGCTGGACACCGGTAATCTGAACATGTTCCACCAGTCGATCGGCAGCCTGACCCTGCTCGACGACTATCGCCGGTGGCGTGACCGCGTCTTCATTGACGAACTTGCCAAAGCCGAAGCAAACGGTGCCGCTTCTACTACCCAGGGTGGTTACTACTTCGCTGGTGGCAAGACCAAGAACGCTTCTGGTCAAATCACCTACAGCGGCGCTGAGTATACCGCTGAAGTGCAGCAGTTCCAGGTGCGCACTGACCTTCTGACCGTTGTTAAGGACCTGCGTAAGCGCAACGTTCCTACCTTCGCTGATGGTCTGTATCGCTGCATCTGCGATCCCACTTTCATGATGCACCTGCGTCGTGATCCTGACTTCCGTGAGATCGTTCGTTACAGCGGCAACCCTGGCCAAGGCATGTACATGGGCAACCCCATGATGCCTAACAATGCCAGCTTCTACATGGGTCCCCAAGCTGGTCAGGGTTACTTCCTGGCTGGTGAACCTGTGATGCCGACTGGTGTTCAGTTCGAAGGTGTGAAGTTCTTCGAGTCGACCAACTTCCCCACCAAGAACGTCAACGCTTCGTTCGACGCTGGTTCCACTTACTCTTCTCAGGAAGTTGCCCAGGGCTACTTCTTCGGTCCTCAGTCCGTGGGTGTGGGTATCGGTGGTCCGAACGCCCAGGTGCTCATCAACAACAACGACGACTTCAGCCGTTTCATCATCCTGATCTGGCAACTGTACGCCGGCTTCGAAATCCTGAACAAGGACTTCGTGACCACCGCGTTCAGCTTCGTGTCTGATGACGGTACTGTCTGATAATTAACAAATAAAACACAACATAGGAAAAGATAAATGACCTATTTGTCCGCTAAAAAGATCTTCCCAGGTAACTGGGCAGAGCCTCTGAACGGTTGGTACAAGAACATTGATACCAACGATGACGGTACCAATAATGCCTCCAAGGGCGGCCCCACTTCTGTGCTGGCCGTCCCCGGCTACCGTTACTTCCAGCAGCGCGGTTACGTTGCTGTTGCCACCGCTTCTGGCGCTGGTGCAGCCGCTACCGGCAATGTGATCGTTCCTTCGCCTTACCGCCAGGACGACACCCGCCCCGACATCACCGGCATGGTGATCTCTGGTAGCGCAACCCTGCCTGCTTATGTGTATCGCGCCACCATTTCCGTGGCTTCTGGCTGGGGTGACGGCCGCGTTGCTTCCGGTATCTACGCTGCTACCGGCAACGTGATCACCTTCTGCCGCGATTCCAGCGGTCCTGTGTCTGCTTCCGGCGACGCTGAGGGTGTGGCCCAGGCAAACCTGACCTCCACCACCTCTGGTTCTCAGGCTGGCGAAATCTTCTTCGCTGGTGGTTCGGCTGCTTACAGCACCAACCCCTTCCTGACTGCAACCGGCGCTGCTGGCGTGACCGCTACCAACGTCTACAAGAGCATCACTGGCTCCACCACCCTGAAAGTGTTCGCCCGTGGTACCACCACCGGCACCAGCACTTCTGGCGGTTGGTACATCTCTAGCGCCGATGCCAACGCTGGCCGCAGCGGCTACTTCGTTGTGGAAGTCTGCTACGTGCAACCTGACGAAGCTCCTGGCTACGAAGACATCGACGGTTACCTTCTCGGCCGCACTGTTAGCTGATTGAGTTAAACTAGGACCAGTGTAATACTGGTCCTATGACAACCCTTCCGGCAATGCTTTATCAGCATAAAAAAACAGGTGCCCGAGTCAAGGTTGTAAGCGAATGGGATAACGGCGATTGGTTTATGGTCGAAGACCAAGACGGTCGCCTTTTCACCGTTTACAAGAATGAAATTGAACCTGATGAAGCTGCTACCAAGAAGGTGAAAACCCTTCAGGTAAAAGATAAGGCGGCGCAGGAAGAACCTCGTACTTTTCCCCCAGATCACCGTTTAAACATCAATGGCGCTACCGCCCAAATGATCGCTGATCATATTAAGGGTATCGGATTGAAAACAGCCCGAGAGATTAAAGATCTTCAGATGTCCTTATCGGGTGAAAGGTTCAACAATCTCGAACAGTTAAGGCAGATTAAACGTGTTGATTGGGATGCCGTACTGGCAGCTGATTTAATCAGGGTCTAATACTCATCTCCTTCTAATGACCCTTGGGAAACCAGGGGTTTTTTAGTCTTAAAATTAAAAATAAAAAGATATGGCTGGCCCTTCCCTTTACTTAGGACGCATTGGTTCCACTGGAACATCAACGGCACCTCATGCGCATTGGGAGGTCATGAAAGACGGGAAACGCTTCCCGTTATCTCAGGCACGCTCTGATATTGGTCAATATTTACAATTTCGTTTACCAAACCAAGAGTCTTGGCAATCGCTGTATTCAAAACAAGGTAATGACTTTGTTCTGAATCCAGCTGCTACTTTAACTAGCCCCATGGGGATGCGCAAACATCCAGTTCATGGTGACATGCGTGAACACATGGGAGAAGATTATGGTGGCTTTCCAGAAGGTACGCAGCTTCGTTTTCTTGGGCAAGGTTCAGTTGCTACTCATGCCAACCGAGGTGGTGCTGGTAATGTTTCTAGCCTGCGTACAGGGCCTTATGAACTGCAGACCTTCCACCTGAGTGAATTACCTGGAGCATCCACAACACGGGGTAAAGTTCAGCAAGATCAAACTGGAACAACTGCAACAACTGCAGAGGGAGAGGAAGAAGTTACCGGTGACGCTTTTGATGATTTACTAAATTCTTATATTGAGAATCAGTTAATGCAACAGTTGATTCAACAATCAACAGCAAAGGCGCAATCGCCGTTTGAGAAGTTCTCTCAGCTGTTAACAATGTTCCCAACAGGGGCAATGGCCAATCCTCTGACGGATCCAAAACAACAGCAGAAGGCCGGTTAATTCAGGTCCTTTATAATTAAAAACATACGGAAATAAGCGGTGCAGTTATCCGACTTTGACAAAAGTAGGGTCCGGTATCACCTGGGCTACTTCACGGTTTCCGTGCCAGCGGGCGACTATGCCCGTCTGGAAGAAGCAATGAATACGATCCCTGACTCGTACTTCTACGACAAGATCGCTATTCAGATTGGTCGTTGTGATACGGCCGAAAAGAAAACCGAAGTAGCAACTTCACCTTCCACCAGGTTAGAGAGCATTGCTGGCGACGTTGACCGTACGATCCGGTCGAGTAACGCCAAAGAAGCCCTCAAGGTTTGGGACGAGATTTATCTCTACGAAACCAACCGTTTAGCCGGCATCCTTTACGTTCCTAACTACAAGGATCCGTTCCAAGCCAGGTACCGTTACGAACGCTCTGGCGCTGAATTCATCCAGGCACTCCCTGGTCCCGCCGACACAGCTGTTGGTTCTCGTCTTTATTTACATGAGGTTTGGAGGTAATTATGCTTCAATTCGTTGGCCCAGCCTTACAAGGCGCTAGTCTCATTGGACGTGTTGGCGTTCCGCTTCTCCAGCAGGCAGGACTTGCAGCTGGCATGACTGCTATTGGTGCCGGAATTAATGCTTTAACGAATAAACCACAAGCTAAACCTCAGCTCACGGGTAGGCAAAAATTAGGACAAGCCTGGGGCACTATTCCCGACAGCCTTAATTATCCACAGGGCGGTGGTTTTGGTTACGCAAGGGGAAATAATAAGCGAGCTACTCAGCCAAGTTATCAAGATGCACAAGGCAATACTTACGATGCCGTAAGTGGCCGTCTTCTTTACGCTGCTAAACCACGTAGAGGCTCTAGTCCTGTTGGAACTAGCGGAGGCTCTCTTGGAGGTGGATCTCCTGCGGCAGAGCGTGAGTTCCAGGCTGAAGTGTCTCGTATTGCTCAGTTGACTGCGCAAGATCCTGAGCTTCAGCGTTATGAGCGTGCTGCAGCGCTGGCTCGTAAGCCTGGTGCAACTGAACAAGATGTTCAGACTGCAGAAGATATTGGTATGGCAATGTGGGCAAAGGCCAATCCAAAGCTTGCGGCAAAGGTCAAGCCTGGTCAGTCCGGTTATGAAGTCATTCAAAATGAATTGAATGCCGGTCAGATGGGTCCTGTGACAAACTTCCCGTTTGACACGACTCGCCCCCTCAGCCCGACTCCCATTCCTCCTGAGCAGCGTGCAGTGACGTACGAAGGTGTGCGTCCTGTGAGTCTGGAAGGTGTGACCCCGATCGTTGGCGGTGGTTTCCCAACGGAACAAGCTGCTATGTTTGAGCGATTCCAACAAGCCATCGCTCCAAACAAGCCAACTTTCCAGGGCTCACCTCTTGGTACAGCTACACCTTTAGTCGGTAATCTTTCTTACACCGGATCGATTACACCTATTGGTACCGCTGTGGAAGGCGGCGACTTCCGTTCCGATAAGGCACGCAAGTTAGCTGAGATGTTTAAGAACGCTCAGTTCTCTAGCTGATCACATCCTTGGCATTGCTTTGCATGTAAGTCCAACCAACTGGACACGAATCTTTGATTCACGGGGGCCAGTGTTGTTGCTTTAAAACCATGATTCTTTGCCCTAATTTTGTCAAACGCCTGGCCACTAAACTCAGCGTTGTTGTTGCACTGCAAGCTGTCTTTACTCCTGGTCTCCGCGCAGAGTCAAATTGGGTAGGAGAATAACGAGACAGAAGTCATGGCACCAAGGACCGTACAACAACTCTTTAATCTCAAACCGGAAGAGCTTAATGCCCTTACGGTTCTTTCGGGTCTGGAAGGTTTCCGGGGCGAAGGAGGACGTGATGTTGCTGCTGTTGCAGCCAACGTTTTGGCACGTCGATTAAAAGGTAATTGGGGCGGTGTTGACATTCGTAACATCGCAAAAGCACCTGGTCAATACGAAGCTGTTTTCAATTACTCAATGGAACAGCTTGCAGACCCAGCGTTTGCAGCTCGTGTATTAGGTGGAGAAGCGGAATTCAAACGCCTCCGCGATATTGTCAACAATCCCAACGTTGTTGGTGAAGAGTTCAAAAAAGCAAAAGGTGCTCAATCGTTCCGTGGCGTTGCCGCTTACGGAAACAGGAAACCTACTGATTACACACCGGTTCCAGGTAGAAGCAACTTCTACTTCAATCCCCTGGATCCAACCACATATCAAAAAGGTGTCAACATCTTTGGTGCGACCAACGTCGCTGCCCAACCTCCTGTACAACAAGCAAAGCCAAAACCCAAGGCTCAAGACCTTGCGGGTCAAAATCCAGCGTTGTTGTCAATGGCACAGCAGTTGTTTGCACCTTTAGTTGCACCTTCCCCTTCCAGTGGTCCGTTTGATGCTTTCACCAAAGCATTAACTCGCTTTGCCACTTTGGGACAATAAACCAATTTGTTTTGGTTTTATTTGTTTGCAGCCCTTGGAATCATGCCTTTCTTTTGAAAAGGCTTTTTCCAAGGGCCAGTCATTGTTTAATCTTTTTTGCATAGACTGCGGACTAATGCCTACTTCTTTTGCCCAATCTGCAATACACATTGTTTTTCCTTCGAACGTGTAAAGCCTGGTAGCACGTTTGCCACCTCTATTGCGTGTTTGCTCCTTGTGTGTCGCCCATCGACAGTTTTCTTTGCAGTAATTTTTATTGTTATCTATTCTTTCTAGCTCCATTTTGGGATCCAATTTTTTACCCATATCTTCAAGGAATAAACTGAAATTTTCCCAACGAGAATCGTAACTAATGCCACGACCTCCGTAACGGTCATAAGCGTTGTGGTTTTTATTATTGCAACGATTTTTCATTGCATTCCATGAGCTATATTCTGGCGTTCTATCTCGATTTCCACCGTGTTTAAATGAGGCACAGTTTTTGGAACAAAAAGTATAACCACGTTTTTTTAAGCGTTTTCGATGCCATGCTGCAGTATTTCCCTTTCGTTCATAGAACTCGCCACAACAAGAACACTGAAAAGTTGTTTGTGCCATTAGAATAAGGGAAGTTTTCGGAGGCCCCTGTCAATATAGCAGAGACAGGGTGTTTAGTCCAATATCTAGTACTGCCACTAACAAGCAGCCACTGCTCGTTGATCGTCCGTTATTTGATTCGGTTCGAGTAACGACCCAGACTGTTGGTACGCCGTCTACTTTGTTTGTGCAAGGTGGTCAAGCTCCGTCCATTTTGGTGGACATGGATGCTGCCCTGGAGCTTGATAACAACAATGGTGGTGTGATTGATTCCATCACCATTGTCCGTAACGACTATTACCGTGATGCGGACTATGTTGTATCTAGCGGCACTTCTGGGACTGTTATTTCTATTACTAGCGGTCAAGTCGTATTAGTTTATGACACGGGTGTTGTAACCACTCCTGCTGCTAGTGGATTTGGTTATTACACTTACACTGGTACCACTACTCTGACCGGTGTTAACACCAAGCTTCTGTACTCTGGTGGTACGTCGAGTGGTTTTGCATACAACGGTGTGAACTATGGCTACCAGCCAGAAGTCACCTTTGTGTTCTACCAGACCCGTGGTACCACCACTCCGATTCCGGCATCGGGTGATTACAAGGTACTCTTTGCTAAGCAAGTCCCAGCCAATACCCAGCGTGTCGACTGTTCGGACGTGATGCCTGAGATGGCCGCTCCGATTGTTTCCGCTGGTAACACCACAGGTCTTGGTAACGGCGCTCCTCTACGCAACCGTGGCGTTTACCTGGAACGTGGCGACCGTATTTACGTTGGCGTCTTTGCTGATGGTCCCAACACTTCCGGTTATATTCCAGGTGCTCATATTTACGCACAAGGCGGATTCTTCTGATCGTGGCCAAAAAGGGTGGAAGCTCTTTTGGTAATTTCAATCGGGCTGAGGTTTTTGATCCTCGGCCCGTAAAACCAATCACGACCGAGTTTTCAAAAGGTTCGGTTCCTGATTCGATTTATGCTGTCAACCGCGAGTCGGCCTGGTCCCGCTGGCGCCGTGGTTACGAGATCGCAACAGCTTGTTTCTACGACAACTCATACGATTATCCCTTCACCTACACTGTGCCGATCCCAGCTGGTACCCCATCGACCGGCGGCAACCAACCGACAATCCCAGGTGTTTTCAAAGGATTCCCGACAAAGAATAAAGAATTCGGCATGCACTGGGCTGGCGTACGCGTGGCTGGCAGCCTACGGTTTGATAATGTTCTTGATAGCACTGGGGTGCGTGCTTCTATTTCTTCTGTCACTGAGGACGCTAATTTCTGGTACGTCAAGCTGACAGGAACTTGGAGTGTTAGTAACCCACTTCCGCCTCCGCTTTACGTAGCGATTCCTGGTGTGCCAGGTGGATTAAAAGCAATCAACGGTGAGATCTTGGAGGATCGCATTATTACTCCTGGTGGAACTCCGATTACTAGGGATACGATTGATCCGACAACACAAAAACGATACGGATATGTGTCTGCTGTTTTAGCAGATACGGATCCATTTAATGGCATTCTCAAGATCCGTAAAGCCGGTTCTGTTGAAGCAACACCTGACCGTGCACTGGTAACACCTGCGACTAGGCCGCCAAACGTCGGTCGTTTCTTCATGACGGGAACACGGTATTGCTGTTCTTGTCAGGACTTCAACCGTAGAGATTACGGTTTCATGAGTTCGTTGAACAAAGTTTCCGACTCGTTAAAAACCATGTTCCCTCGTACAAATGTGGCTTCCCTTAAGCCGGGTCGCTACGAAGTTATGACATTGAAAGGAGTTGTTGATAACAATGCGATGACCAGTGCCACGGAAAACCGTGACATGCGAATTATTTCTCCGGCGCCGCAATATAACGTTCCACCGACTGTTACACCAACTGTCTCAACCAAACCTGGTGCAGCCAGAGACAATCCCGGTGTTTTCAGGGATTTTGGTGCGATGTATATCCGAGATACATCAGATCCCTCATTGCCAGGCTCCAGGGCAGAGGGTATGCCTAGTTACGAGGACTACTCCGCTGCAGGGAATGTCATCACATCACTGACGGATACATGGACCCCACTGCTAGATGAGATGCGTTACTGCAAACACATCTACGCCATGAAATATGAGGAGGGCGTGTTTCCGCCGGAACCTTCCGATTTTCCAGTCGGCATTGAAAGCATGGCGGCATGGGAGCAAAAACTGGTGGCAGAAACTGAAAGCGATCAGATTGAAGCAAGGGCTGCCAATCTTCAGAGGCGTTCGTTATCCACCATGGACGTACCGCCTTACAACTGTCAGGCGCCCATGATGATGCCGATGATGCAAAAACTGTTCAACATTCCATCAACCTTTGTGAAGATGGCTGGGTTTACCATGATCGATAAGAACGGGGGCAAGTACATTCCGGCTTCCGGTCAACGACCCGCTGTGTAGCCATGGCAAATTTTGGTGACGTTGTTGCTACAAACTTTATTTATTCTCAGGAGCAAATTGATAGCCGTATCTATGGGGATAGTGAAATCTCTTACAGCGGTATCCCAACGGTGTACCACGCTGGAGATGTAGTACATCTGCCCTATGAGTCGGGCGAGACTTCCACCATGGAAGCCATTGGCCTGGCTTGGGCTGCCTTTGCTAGCGGCATTGGGCCAGAGTAAACATAAAGTAAACTTATGGTAATCTGCAAAAGCAGATTAAGAAAACCTTTACCCCTTGCGACCTGGATACCCCTCTGTTTAGGGTCAGGTTATCCAGTTCATCTCAGCTATGTCTCAATCACCGCCTGTTGACCAGCGGATTGTGGATGAGTACTTCCAGCTGGCTTCCCATCGCAAAACCAAGGATGTGGCGTGGCTTTACGGCATGGTCGCCACCTATGGCTTGAATCCTGATGAGTTGTCTGGTTTTGAGTGGGGCGCAGATAATACGATCCACATCCCCTCCAAGAAACGTAACATTCGCCCACTGCATCCCCAGTGGGTTTTGTTATTTGGTCTCAAAGAAAAGCAGCCCCGCGATCTGCAGGACTGCTGGAGCACCCTCTCGTCATCTATCTATGAGGCAATGGCGTTCCAGGATGTTCAGTTGAACATAACGGATTTAATCCTTGCCCACAGACTCCGCAAAAACCATTACCGCCAACTCAAGCAACGGCAGCCATTGTCCCTTGCTTTTGCAGGTGCTTCCTGACTGCTGGCACATTCCAACGATAGTTATCGCGGGACATACAACCAGGGAAAGCAGCGAAGTGCGGACCCAGCTTCAGGGTGCCATCATCGCGGTACTTGAAGAGCGTCTTGCGGTCAAGCCCCAGGAGCTCTTCTGCTTTTTGAACGGATACCCATCCGTTAGCGGTGGTCATGGCGTAGAGAAACGCTTGCCTTAGTACAGTATCCGATGTCAAGAGGGTGTCAACAGCCTTAAGGAAAGTTTTATCTCTTTGTCTTACCTGGGAAATTGTGTAGGGAAATTAGAATAAATTAACGGCAATTAAATAGCATGTTTTGCAACGAGCACGAGCCCCTCGCCTTGCTAGTTGAATTAACACCAAAACTTGCGAAAAAGAAATTCAGAGAAAGTATATACGAAGCATGGAATCACAAATGCGGTTATTGCGGAGACAAAGCAACAAGCCTGGATCACATCGTTCCACGTTTCAAGTCGGGTTCTTCTAATCGACACAACCTTGTTCCTTGCTGTCGGCGTTGTAACGCCCATAAAGGATCAGAGGAAATGAGGAGTTGGTTTCAGAAGCAAGATTTCTTTTCTACTGAAAACCTTGGTAAGATTGAAGCCTGGGTCCAACAAGAATCAGTCTTTATTTTTGGTGAGTGCTAATGGGCGTATTTGCTGATTACGTTAATACCTACGGAGATATTAAAAATGCTTTGAATAGCGCAGAGCGTGCCAATGGTTTGTATGTAGATAACAATCCAGACTTGGCAGCGGAATGGGAATCAAATAAAAATAAGAAGAAATTTTTAGAACAATATCCAACCAAGGGTTCTTACGGTGCTTGGCATTACGATAATTTTGGTCGCAACGAAGGCCGTGAGATGTTTTACCACACGTTGGTAAGAGATCCTGGTATTGGAACTGTTTTTTGGGATCGTTATGTTGATAACAATGGAGATGTAAATAAAGCCTGGAGAAATGCTGGTCAACCAGATAAATCAACTTTTGGACAACAGTATTGGAATAGAACGGGACGCGCTAGGGGTGATATGGTTCCAACCAGGGTTAGAGGCCCTGAGGGCTGGGGCCAAGCACACTGGCAAACATATGGCGTCAATGAAGATCGTATCCTTAGTGGTGCAAAGTTTGGTCTTGATTCTCAAGGAAAAGTTTATGTAGCCAACCCAGGATCCATAGGTGCAGCGGCTAGAAGAAGATATGACGACGTTGTTAATACAATCAATAATGCAAAAGAAGGCACATATAAAAGTGTGATGGAAAGCCTAGGCAATCGCCTAGGTGATGTTGGATTAAGAGATTTAGTTGATAGCAACGGCATTGATACGTTAGCCGCGTCTTACCAGAGACGAATTACGCCCTGGGATTCCAGTAAAGCAGCTCAACCTCCAACGGGTGGCTTTGATGCAGGTTATTACAGGAACAATACCCCTGGAGGATCACAAGCAGAAGCTCAGTGGGATGCTGCTCAGGAAGCTGTCAATGTTGGTGGAGAAAGAATACCTGATCTTGATGTTGTAGGACGCTACAACTTTGATAGCTATCTCCACTGGCACTACACCACACAAGGCAAGGCTGCTGGGTACCGAGGTAACGAAGCGTCTCTTGCTGAGTTGCCTGAGTATTACGAAGAAGCAATGACCGATGCTGAATACCAGCAGTATCGGGACAAAGTTCTTGGGATAGAAGGGGAAACAATTTTAAGCAAGAGTGTTGGCACAGAACTTTCTGCAAAAGAGAAGCAGGTACAGCAGCAGTTTGGTTCGTTAACAAATGATTCGCTCAAAAAAGCAGCAGATGAATTAGTAAAAGCGAAAGCACGAGAAAGAGACTTTGAGTTTTATAAAGGACTCGAAGGGTTTAATGAGGTGATGACCATCAATGAAACCATTACCAACTCATTGCTTGGTGATAGCGGCATTGGTGGCATCCTTGGCTTCGTTACCAATCCTGAGAAAGCAAGAGAGAGCCTAGAAGAAAGCTTGTCAAAAGCTACGGGCATTCCGACTTTTAATGGTGTCACCTACAACTGGCAAAAGTGGTTTGATGAGCAGCTTGCTGGTAACTACCAAAAAGGAATTACAGTACCAGATCCAGTTGATCCAACAAAAACCTATACATTAACTGGTGATTTTGCTAAGCGGTACATTGATGAATACCTGAAGCCGCGCTTTGATAACTCCAAGTCAATGAGCGAGTTTATTAGTACGATTGAGCTTCAGCAGCAAGACAAGAATATCTTTGATGTTCAAAGTGCTTTGGTTAAGTTAAAAGATATTGCAGCGCTACGAGCAGAGGCTTATTTGGATGGTGTATATAACACTGCACCTCTTAACTTTAATGCAGATTTTTACATGAATCCAACCGGTAACTTTACGCCGGATGACCCAAAAGTTGCTAAGTATCAAGAACAGTCAAATCAGATCAACAGTGACTGGGAAACAGCAAGACGGAATGGAGAATCCAAAGTACCAGGTACTGATTGGACTTGGAACCAGTGGGCATACCATTACGGTTTAGATCTGAACGATAAAAATCAATTTGCCAAACTCCATTACCAAGTCGTTGGTGCAGGCAAAGGGTTTGATCCTGCTCGCGATGTGATTACCCTCAAAGATGCAACTGATTATATCAACACAAAAATTCTTCCCGAAATCGCATCAAAAGACATTGATCTTGCTGATGTTAACTTCTTGAAGTTTGTTACTCCAGAAGAATTTGCCGACAGTGTTATTGAAGGTGTTAGCCCTGAAACTAACAAAGAAGAATGGGACAAAATGCTAGGAACCCTTGGTATTGCAGGCAAGGGCATGGGTGTTGATGATGTCAAACAATATATCGCAGATCAATTTAGAACCAACAATGCAGTTAACGTACGTGAAGCTATTAAATACCTTAACGAAAAAGGAGTTACACCAACTCAGAAAAAGATTGGCGTCGAGTACATTCAGCGTCCTGAAGACGCAAAAACTACAACGTCACCGTATGCCACCAGTCTTTACAAGGTTTTTAAAAATGCTGGGTATCAAGGAAGCGAAGATGATTTTTACGGCAAGTTCATGACCGATGTCAGTAAAGAAGAAATGCAGTTGATGGAACAGGGCGCTTCCGATAAAGGTCTGCAGCTTGGCGGTGCTTACGCAGGTCTAACCAGTAGCGATCCATTTACTGCCCTTGGTTCCGTCAGCAGCCTCTTTGGTTCCACAGAAACAGGAACTGAGAAAGAGAAAGCAACATCCAGTTATTTTAAACTGTTAGATGACGAAGAAAAAGAAGATTACAAATCCAAGTCCGGTGAACGGATTCTTGGTGAGTTTACTTCCCTCTTTAAAGGGTTTACTTGATGTCTGATAAACACCGTAAGGCTGCAGGCGCAGCCAAGATTGCCAAAGATAAGATGGCTTGCAACAAGCCACAGAAGACCCCTGGTCATCCCACCAAGAGTCATGTGGTGAAGGCTTGTGAGGGCGGAGAAGAGAAGATCATCCGCTTTGGTCAGCAAGGAGTAGAAGGCGCTGGTAAACACCCAAAGACGGAAAAGGATAAGGCCCGTAAGCGTTCGTACTATGCGCGACATAACGCTCAAGATCCCAACCCTGACAAGATGTCAGCAAGATATTGGTCACATAAGGTCAAATGGTGATTTTCTCGCTAAGCTGCGTGAGCTGATTCCTTACCAGCATGGCAAAACCCAAGTCAACCACAATCCGTCTTGAGTCCAAACCGAAGCGCACGAGACAAGGCCAGGGGCGTAATTCTTTGCCTAGTCATGGCCGTAAACTACGTCGCGGTCAGGGTAAATAATTTGTGTATGATTGGAGGTAATAATAGTTACCTCCATGTCGGATCTTTCGCGTGCGATTAATCTAATTCGTAAACACGAAGGGTTTAACGAGAAGGCGTACTCAGATCCGGTCACAGGAGAAGAGCCCTATACCATCGGGTTTGGAACTCAGTTCTACCCCGATGGTTCTCCTGTTAAACGTGGTCAATGCTGCAGTAAAGAAAAAGCACTGGAGTATTTATTCCACGAAGCTTCTGTCATTGACACCCAGCTGATCAAGCTGAACCTGGGACTTGATGACAGCATGCGTCAGGCCCTTATCTCCTTCATCCACTCCATCGGATGGGAGCCATTCCTGTACAGTAATGTAATCGATTGCATTGAACGGGAAGATTTCTGTGAAGCCACCAAGGAGATGGGGCAGTGGATCTTTGATCAAAACCATTCCGTCGTCGGCACCCTTGTTGATCGCCGCCGGGAGGAAATTGCTTTGTTCCTTGCTGAAGTAGACGCCAATCCCTGGTCCTCCACAGAGATCTTGCTTGCTGCCTTCCGTAATTACACCGCTGCTCCCCACCAGGTGAGGGCAATCAGGTCCTTGGAAGAACACATCAACCCTTACGTCCTGTCTAAGTTTGCCAACGACTTTGATATTGACGAGGATCCATGGTGCACCTTTGCGTCAGAGGAGCTCGATCTGCTGTTTAATAGCTAGCATTAGAATAATTGCTAGGAATTAATGCAGAGTGGCATGGAGCGTTCGGTAGAACCACGGGAGTTTGAACTACCTTTGGAGCTGCAATTTGCAATGCGCAAGGCCGAGCTCCAGGCCCAAGAGATGACATGGGATGAGCTGTATGCCGCTCTTTTGAATCTCTATCACCAACGCCTGATGGAATGGCATGCCATCAAGGACATCATGGCTGGTGAGAACATTGATATTGATGTGGACTGGCCCACGGATCTAGAGCTGGCAGAACTCGCCGCCGCTTGTGTGTACAGCGACGACGAGGACGAGGAAGACGACGATCTTCAGCCGTTCTGAATTTCGTCAATCTGCACTAAACGGTCCAGATACCACTGGGCCTTTTTTAGTGAAGTTGTTCCGCCTTTGATGCGTTCACGCCAAAGATATTTGACGCAATTGCCTTTCAGGTAACCACGGTACTCCTCTGGAGTCAACTGAGCTTCAATGGCTTCAATACACTCAATCACACCATCGGTATAGTGCGACGGATGATTGACCTCATCTTCCTGGATCACAGGAGGACCATCAAACGTAAAGACAGGATTCTCTAAAGGTTTGGTGGCCCAGGGCACTGGGCACACACCATCCTTACATTCACCGAATGAAAGTACGTCAGGAGCTTCAGTACTTACCGGCGCAAACCAAGTCTTTTCGCTGACAGCATCTTCTCCTTCTCGTCCGGCTCTTCCAGTTCCAAAACTAAAGAGCGGGGCTTCGGTGATGCTCCCATTGCTAGTCCCTCCTCCATTGAGGGAATCAATCCCGTTACTCCGGGACGCTTCATCCCCTCCAAGAATAACGGATTCCTTTCCAGACCTTGTTCGCATGCAACTAAACCTCTGTTGTACATGTCATACAAGGGTACATCATTTTCTTCGTTATCGAGAGGTTGACCGAAGTCACCTTCATCAAGACAACGACACATAACCTCGTCTTGTACAAACGCATCGAGGAAGGCGGCCGCGTTATGCATTGTATTTAAGCTTTTGATTCACTCCTTTTACAATGATACTATGGCAAGATTCTATAACCCACGAGAAGGAGAGGAACGTCGTCCAGTTGAGATTGGATACGACCCCACTTCCGATGCTGGTACATCAGGCGCAGAAGTTTCAGACCTACGGCCAGAGCAAGCGTATGACACTGATTTGCGTCGCTTGCCGCAAGATGAACGCTTCCAAGCAGAGTCGTTAAACGATAATCAAGGACGTGTTGCCAAATTTATGCGGGCAGCAAAGTCCGCTGGTGCGTACAAGCTGCGTGCTGGTATTGATGAGCCAATGATTCGTGGCAGAACCCCCAGGGTTCCGGCTTCGATTCAAGGTGTGGCGCTACCAACGACCGGTGATTCGGGTGGACGATCCGGCGCTGTTGGGTACGCAGATAAGCCCAAGCCAAGGTCTGGTCGGGCTTACAACTGGCTCGATGCGTTCTCTTGATCAGACTTGAGAAAAAACGACACGATCTGGTTGGTCTTGATACTTACCCTTGCGATCTTGGTAAGTTACATGACAGGGGTTGCCCCGATAGAAAAGCAACTGTGTGATGCCTTCGTTAGCATAAATGCGATTGAAGAGGCCAGTGCAGTTACTGATTTCAAGTGTTAGGTAACCTTCCCACCCACTTTCAGCGGGGGTGATGTTCACCAGGATGCCAGAGCGTGCATAGGTGGATTTACCGACAGCAACGACGGTCACATCACGGGGAAGCTTGAGACGCTCCTGGGCCACACCAAGACAGTATCCGTATGGAGGCAACAGGAAGTATTGACCGCGCTCATCTTCCAAAAGCTCGGAAGGTTTCAGGATCTCAGGATCAAAGTTCTTTGGATCGCAATCACCTTCTGAAATGCGACCAAAGATGAGACACTGCTCAGGGGAAAGACGGATGTCATATCCATAAGAGCTCAAGCCATAACTGAGAAGCTTGCGACCATCTTCCTTGCTGACCAGATGGTCAACAAAGGGAGCAATCATTTCTTCTTCTTCTGCAAGCTGCTTGATTTCCCAATCGGCCAGAACGCTCATGGACCCTGTCATTCGATTTTTAGTATACAGAAATCACGAGAGAATATGCCCGCGTTCCGAATAAACATCAATGAAACGTTCGACTGCCACATCAGATGAATCTGTGGGCGGAAGATAGACAACTAGAGAAGTGCACGTCCGATGCGGCTTAATTCCTTGACTGTTATGACGCAACAGGCTAGGAGCAACCCTCAGGATGCATAAAGGAAAACTAAAAATCTTGGGCTCATACCGTATCATGTCCGGACAATTGGTAAAGTAAATGGCTTGCTTGATTTCCTTCGCAAGCCAAGACCGATACAGCTTTCTGAACCAGACGGCGTGAGAGGACGTAAGTGATGGAGAGGATGCCCGTGTCATCTTCCATCGTTCGTTCTTAATGTCCCAGAAGTATGCTCCCGCTGGTGGGAACAAATAAACATTCCCGTACCACTGCTGTCCGTTCAACCCATCGTCCGATGGTGTAAAGAAAGCAGGGGCCTGGACGTATTCATTGGCAACCTTGCTGCTGGCAACATCGAGTTCGATGCCACCCATCACTTCGTTGGCAGCAACGATCAGATCTGAGTTAGTAATCAACTCAGCATCTTCTGATCTTGATTTAACACCACGGACCCCAGCTTCTTTCATTTCTCCGATGTTTTGTTGTAATCAATCTCGCAATAGCGGATGCCATCTTTGTCATTAATGACGTAACCGGCTTTTTCCGTTGGATCAATCTTCTGTGCAGCCGAGAGGATGCGACGGAAAGTCTCTGCCATGTCGCCATCGTTGCTCCGTTCACAATCTTCTTGGGCCGAGTGAATTTCTTTGAGAGTCCAGAAGAACATAGAACGCTCCTTGTTTTCTGGTTGGAAGACCATCACTCCAGGTCCTTCCAGTTCCCACATCTTGCAATACTGTTGTCCCATGTCACCAAGGATGAGCTTGATGGTGGCATCCAGCATCCGTGCCTTGGTTTGGTCCAGCTCTGGACCAATGACAGAAGCAATTAACTTTTCACGCCTGCTTACCATTTTCAATCAGTCCTTGACGATGTAGGGATTCTAGAAGCTTTTCGGTCGGTTGATACAAGACAACAAGTTTGCCAAGGACGCCACGTTTTTTGACAAGTTTGCCGTTCTCGTCACGAACCTTGTCAAATTCACCGGAACGAATGAGGTACTCAGCAACGCAACGCAACCTTCTTTTGAGCGGCAACTCGGCTTGCGGAAACTTGCCGCAGATCGTATCAGGTGCTAGATCCTGGAACGCAAGACGCAATCGATTGGCAAGGGTCATGCCAGAGTTGGCGTCTTCTTCTTCATAGTTTTTCAGGTTCTCCAGGTACCGCCTGAGGCATCCGTCGTCGAATGACCCCTCTGGTGGCATGAACATTTCGACTTGCCGGATGAGAGATTCCGGAAGGAGTTGCTCGTGATTCTCAATGGTTACGGAGGAGATATCAACTCCACGGAATCGATGGGCCATTATTCAAGAAAGCCCCTGTCTGTCTTGTACATCTTGGTTGCACTGTCGCCTTTACCTCTTAGATCTCCTGATTCCAGGTCCCTGTTCTTGGAGAAGGATTGCACCAGTTGGTTCCAAGGCACGCGAAGGACAGCTTTACGGTTGGGATCAGGAGAGACATTGACGAAATGGATGCCTTCTGTCCATCCTTTATTTGGATCACGCCGACCGATGGCAATCCAATTACGGATGGTCTGATCGGAGACTCCCAATCGTTTTCCGCATTCTTCTGTCGAGATGTACTCATCGGCATAAGCCTCTGGATTCAACACATCAATTTCACCGGTTGAATAACGGCTGTGCCACATGGAACTAAGGACGTTCTTGATTCCTTTTAGTTCAAACGCAATATCTTCCAGGCTTTTGCGCAGACCGTATTTCATAGCGGCAAACATTTTGGTTAGATGCTAGTGTATGGGCAAATCTTTTGCACCACGATGGAAGAACAAATTCCTTCCAGTACTCCTACTCAGTCGGCTGAAAAGCCTCAAATGCCGCCTGCACTTCAGGGAATTACTCCTGAGATGCTGGAAGCCATGAAGGCTCGTGCACGGGAAGAAGCCGTTCGGATGACGATTCTGCAGCAGCAAAAGCAAGTGGCTCCTCCAGAGGAAGTCCCCGTGGCACCACGTCCGTCGATTCCCGTATTTCAGCCGCCACAACCGCAAGTTGTTTATGTGCGCCGCAACCTAACCGTTGCCGAACTCATTGTTGTCTTTGCGATTGCTTGCGGCCTAGTCACAGGTGTTCAGGCAGCCTGGAACTTTACGACTAACCACTTACCGCGCATTGAAATCAAGGCTCGTTAAGTGGGTAGACACACTGCGACTATAATTCATTTTATGGGGTTTTTGTGATTTAATAGGTGGCCAACAGGCGTATATCCGAGCTACAAGAACTTGCCGGCATCCAGTTAGCGGATGGAGATCTGCTGACAGTTGTGGATGTCGGTGAGGTCGACCCTGCGATTAAGAATAAGAAGCTAACAATATCTGGCACCAAGGCATACCTTAATATCTATTACTTACCGCGCACTGGCGGCACTGTCAGTGGTTCGGTTCTTATTGAAGACAACCTGACGGTTCAAGACCAGGCCACGATCTCTGGTCTGAATGTTAGCAATACAACAAATATCGGAACCCTTTACGTTTCTGGTACAACAAACGTTACCGGTACGTTCAGTGGTACGACCATTACCGGTACCAACGTCAACGCAACAAACGTAACTGCAAACACATTAAGTACTAATAGTTTTTCTGTGACCACCCTGACGGGTGTATCCGGTACTTTTACAACGATTGTTTCTGGTGCCACCGTTACTGGTAATACAGGTAACTTTGGAAACCTGGCTGCGGTTTCTGGTGTATTCAGTAACTACCTAAGAGGTGGTACTGTTACCGGCGACTTTGGTGCCTTTGGTACTGCAACCGGTATCACCGGTATTTATACGACGTTACTGTCCGGAGCCACGGTTACTGGTACGACAGCTAACTTCACGACGGGTAACTTCCAGGTCCTGAACGCTGGATCTCACATCATCACTGGTAACTCGACCATCAGTGGTGATCTGATTGTTCGTGGTTCTGGTTTCTTTAGTTCTGGTGTACAAATCACTGGTACTGTCAGTGGTACCACCATCACTGGTACCAACGCACAGTTCACAAACGTCACTGGCGTTAATATCATCGGCACGACCCAAGTCTCTGGTGCGACTATCACTGGTGGCCTTGGTCAATTCGGAACACTAACTGGTAACTCTGCAGGGTTTACAACGGTTACTGGCACTACCGTCACAGGTAATACCGGTAATTTCACAACGCTAAATGCAATTACTGCATTCTTTACAACTGGCATTGTTCGAGAGAACATTACAGTCACTGGTACCGCTACGGTCAACAGCGATCTTTTAGTCCGTGGTTCAGGACTCTTTAGTTCTGGTATTAACGTCACGGGTCGTGTTAGTGGCATCACCATCACCGGTGCAGGTGGTGGTTTTACAACTCTTACGGGTACTACTGTTACCGGCTCTGTTGCCAACTTTGTTAGTGGCGTTTTTACGACCCAGGTTTCTGGTCTAAATGTAACCGGTGAATACGGACGTTTCCTGAGCTTAGAAGGGAGCGTTATTACTGGCGGTACCGTCATTGGTACGACCACTGTTTCTGGTATTTCCATCCAGGGCAACAATGGTTTCTTTGGTACCGTCACCGGAAACACTGCTGGTTTCACAACTGTCACCGGAACAACCATTACCGGTACTACTGCCAACTTTGTTAGCGGCGTCTTTACAACCCAGGTTTCTGGTCAGACTGTTACTGGTGGAACAGCACGTTTCACAAGCGGTATCTTTGGCACCCTTGTTGCTGCTTCTCATACCGTCACTGGTGATCTTGTTGTCTCCGGCAACCTACGAGTCGAAGGCTCTGGTTACTTCAGCTCTGGTGTTCAAATAACTGGGACTTTAAGCGGCACCACGATTACAGGTACGACGCTTCAGGCAACCAATATCACTGGTGTATCAGGCGTCTTTACCTCTCAAATCTCTGGTGCCACTGTTACTGGAAACTTAGCTCAATTCACAGCACTAACTGGAGGGACGGCTGGATTCACCACGGTTACTGGAACAACAGTAACAGGTACAGCTGCCAATTTTGTTGGTGGTAACTTTACAACTAGCATCACAGGCACTACCGTCACCGGTACAACGGCTAACTTCGTAAGCGGTGTTTATACAACACAAATTTCTGGTGCCTTAATCACTGGCAATGCAGTACAAGCAACAGCAATAACCGGTGTCAATGGCGTATTTACAACCCAGGTTTCTGGTGCAGTTGTAACGGGTGACGCGGGTCGATTTAGTAGTATCACTGGAATCTCTGGTGTATTTACCAGCAACCTTTCCGGTACCACAATTACTGGTAATACGGTTTTAGGAAGCAACATCACGGGGATCAGTGGTGTATTTACTACTTCGTTAAGTGGTACAACGATTACCGGAAACACCGGTCAGTTTGGGACATTAACGGGGAATACCGCAGGATTTACTACTGTCACAGGAACAACGATTACCGGTACGACTGCAAACTTTGTCACTCTCTCCGGTTCTTCCATTACCGGACAGACAGCAAACGTTACTCAAATCACTGGAGTTAGCGGAGTCTTCACGGCTCAGATCTCTGGTGCAACCATCACAGGCGATACGGTTCGAGCAACGACTGGTATTTTTGTTACTAACTCTGGCGATACGTTTATTGCGGGTGGTGCAACATTTGTTACCGGCTCTGGTGATGTTCGCCCCAGGGGTTTATTCTCTTTCCCAACCACAGTTGGTACTGCGGGATTCGTTCTGCAAACCAATGGAAATGGTACAACATCTTGGGTTGTTCAGAGTGGTGGTGGTGGAAGTGCAATCACTACCATCATGCAAAGCAAGATTGTGATTGACGTAAACTTTGGTCTTACTGCTGGATATAATGGATTGAGTCAAGGACCAGTTGAAATTCAAACTGGCTTCACGGTAGACGTTCCAAGTGGGTCACTTTGGAACATACTTGAGTAGAATTAAAGTAAATTAAAACGTAAGAAGACCAGGAAAATCGAATGGCTTACGGGACTTTAAAAGTTGATAATTTAACTTATACGTCAGGTGGCTCTGATGCTACAACTACCGTTAGCGGGCTGCTTGGCATTGCAGCAGGTAACTTCAATAATATTACGGCAACTGGAACCATATCTGGAGCGACCATTACCGGTAATACAGCTCAATTCAATACAGTTACAGGTAACACAAGTCAATTCACGACGATTACAGCAGTTACCGGTATTTTTACCACAACTCTTAGCGGTGCCACTGTTCTTGGTCCAACTCATACTGGATCTGTCGCTAATTTTAATAGTGCAAATTTTACAAGCACAGTAACGGGAACAACATTTAGCGGTACAACTATTAATGCAGTCAGCGCTAATTTTACGACCAGCATAACTGGAGTTACTGTTACAGGTATCACTGCTAACTTTAGTTCTGGCAACTTTACTACACAAGTTTCTGGTGCTACGACTCGTGATAGTAAAGGTGATGTCAGAAGCATTCCAGCAAACGCTCAGTCAACCAGTTATACCCTTGTTATTGGAGACGCCGGAAGGCATATTTCTACAACTGCAGGCGTTACAGTTCCAGCTTCTGTATTCTCTACTGGAGATGCAATAAGTATCTACAATAATTCCGCTTCAAGCATTACCATTACACAAGGTGCAAGCGTTACCCTAAGACAAGGGGGTACTGCAAATACAGGAAACAGAACACTTTTATTGAGAGGAGTTGCTACAATACTTTGCGTAGCATCTAATGAATTTGTAATCAACGGAAATATTTCTTAAGAAACAAATGTCTATTCTTCAGCTATTTCTTGCAGGCACTCTTGGAAAAATATCGGGATCTGGGGGGAACTCAACCCTTACCCCTGGTGATGGTTATACATACCATGTCTATACATCACCTGGACCATTTACCGTTCTTTCTGGTCGAGGAGATGTAGAGCTATTATCCATTGGCGGCGGTGGCGGCGGCGGTGGACAAGATGGTCCTGCAGGAGGAGGCGGCGGAGGCGGCGGAGGAGCCGGATATTTAGTTGTACCAGTTTCTCCAAGCACATCTTTATCAGTCACTATTGGTGGTGGAGGTACTGGTGGTACTGGTTCTGCTGTAGGTACAGGAGGTGGGGCAGGGGGTACCAACGGTGGTGGTCCAGGAGGCAATGCCGGTCCAAGCGGGTCATCTGGCGGTGGCGGTGGCGGTGGCGGTTGGACAACTATTCAAAGTGGTGGCGATAATTGGGTAGTTGGTGGCGGTGGTGCTGGTGGCGGTGGATCTAACGAAGGACCTGCAAATGAAACAATTGCTAGAGGTGGTGGTTCTCCTGCTAATAGTTATCGCCCCAATTCAAGCACTGGAGATGCGGGTTCTCCATATCCCGGAGATGGAGGTGGTTATGGAGGATGTGGTGGCGGTGTGAATAGTGTAAATGCCTCGTCTGGTGGGGGCAGCGGCGGACAAAGTGGTTTTGGAGGTTCTAATTACTTTTATCCCGTTGTTGGGGGCAGTGGTGCAACTTATGCAGGAGGTGATGGGGCAATTCAGGGACAGAGTCCAGATCGGGCGGGTGGTTCAAGATGTCCTGGATTCTTCCCGACCAATCCTGGTTGGTCAGCTGTAATTCCAGCAACAGCAGGAAACGGAGGCGATGGACAACCTGGTCCTTCTCCATCTGGATCAGGTGCGTCAGGTAATTCTGGAGTAGCAGTGATCCGTTACCCCGTTTAAATCTTAATTTATCTGCTATGATCTGCTTATCTTAAACCTTTAAGAATGGCGTTTCAAAGCGTTTGGTATTACACAGATATACCCGAAAATATTGTAGAAATTTTAGAAAAAGATTTAATAAAGTCTTTTGAGTCGAAAATGGAAGATTCAAAACTGACTGGAGATATTTTAAATAAAGAGATAAGAAATTCTGAGAATACATGGATACCTTCTCACCATTGGATAGGTGGTTTTATTTGGCACTATGTACAAAGAGCAAATAGAGAAAATTTTTTATATGATCTTCATTGCATAGACAACGAATCTTTGCAATATACAAAATATAAAGAAGGACAATTTTACGGGTGGCATAATGATTCAGGCTTAGCAGGTTCATATAAACCTGTATCAGTAGGTAACCGAACAGAAGGATTAGCGCAAGATTTTTTCAATCAAAACATCGAGTTAGTGCGTAAGTTATCTTTTTCTTTGCAATTATCTGATCCAGATTCTTATGAGGGGGGGAATGTGCAATTTCTTGATGAAAAAGGAAAATCTTATTTTGCACCGAGAAGAAAAGGTACTATTGTTCTTTTTGACTCAAGAACACAACATCGAGTTCTTAAAGTAAAAAAAGGAGTTAGAAAATCCTTGGTAGGTTGGGTGGTTGGCCCCCGCTGGAAATAAAACATCATGGAAGAAAAGCTTGTTATCGACGCAGAACGTCAAAACACAGGAACAACTTGGACTCGCAATTCTTTTTTTGAAGAAAATGGTTATTTAATATTAAAAGATCTTTGTGATCCTCAAACTATGGAAGAAAAACCTCCAAAAGACAGGGGACAATTAAATTACTGGGGGAAAAAATTAGATCAAGTAAATCATGTCCCAATTGAAGAACAAGTTAAAGGATCCTTGTCTCGTTACTGGTACCCCAAATATAGAAAAATACACACTGAAATTAAGAATAAATTAGAGCAAAAATTAGGAAGATCTTTATATGAAACGTATTACTACGATCGTTTTTATTTTCCGGGCCAGGACTTAAAAAAACACGTAGACCGAGACGCATGTGAGATTTCAGTAACAGTTCATATAAGTACAAATTTAAAAGGAAAAGAGAAAGAATGGCCAATCTTTGTTAAAACACCTGATATTTATATTGACGAATCAAAAAAAATAATTTCAAAAAAAGGAGAGGAAAAAGGCGTGATTTTAGCTCCAGGAGATGGCATGGTTTACAAAGGATGTGAAAGACCCCACTGGAGAACACCAATGCCAGGAAAGCGAAAGTGGTTTGAGTTATTTAAAAAAGACGACTTTTATTATCATCAAATATTTTTTCATTATGTACTGCAAGATGGATGCAGATCTCATTTTGCTTTTGACACATTAAGGTAAACGTTAGGTCAATGTTTTATAATTAGACAAAGAAGCACTTTTTATGGCTGATACTTTTTTTTGGCATATTATCAACCTCAAGAGAGAGATTGATACCGGTTTTGTTTCAAACGTTGTCTGGCAATTGAACGCAACACGACAACCCCTTGGAACAAATTTTGTTACTTCAACGCCTACAGGCGTGAGCGGAGAGGTTTTGGATAGTGTTACTTTCCAGGAAAATAATGGTCCTGTTCTGTCCGCCTCGCAAGCAGGTTCCACGGATTTGCCAAAACCTAATCCAGATATTTTTGTTCCTTATGAAGATTTGACGGAGGCCTTAGTTGTTAATTGGATTACAGATTTTCTTGGAGAAGAAAATGTTTTAGAGTTAGAAAACGCTTTAAAAATTGATTTGGATAATCAAGAAAATCCAAAAACGGCAAATGGAACTCCCTGGTAATTATGAAATAAATTTAATTTATGCGGCAGAATATTTTAAAAAACTGCCGCATCAAATTAAAGCTTGGGAATGGCTTCAAACAGCTGTTCCCAAGGATGTTATTGATGAATTTGCCAGGCGATACAGAGATGCTCCTAAACCAGCAGAACAATTTCCCAATACGTGGGAAGGTGTTCTTGCAGCAGCAAAGAAAGCCGGTGCAAAGTTCCCGGAATGCGTTGCTGCTCAGTGGTATTTAGAGAGTGCGCAAGGAAAACATCTTTCATGCACCCATAACTACTTCGGTATCAAATCAAAAGATGGAGAAGGTTGTTACGTCTCAACTCAGGAAGTTTACGGTGTTCAGACAGTAACCATCAAAGATTGGTTTAAAGCTTTCGATACGTTGTATGACTGCGTTGATTACCTGGTAACTCGTTGGTACAAGGACTACAAGGGATATAAAGGTGTTAATCGTGCTAGCAATCGTAATGAATGCGCACGTTTGTTGAAAGAAGAAGGTTACGCTACTGATCCTTCGTATAGTACAAAATTAATCCAGATCATGGATCGCATGACTGGAACCCCTGGTAATACAGATAAACCAAAATTCAATCCCTGGAGCCCATTCACTTATAAAGTCACACCTAACATTACGTATGGAGAGTTGACGCTCAACCAGGAAGCACGTCGATTCACCAAGCAATACCAATGTGACGTAGCACTAGAGCTCTGTCAGTTCCTTGAAAAAGCCCGTAGTGCGTTTGGTAACAAACCATTGATCATCACCAGTGCTTCTCGTCCGGAGCCCATCAACACACAAGTAGGTGGTGCCAAGAACAGCGAGCACACTTATAACGCACCATCCAAAGGAGCCGTTGACTTCTACATCGAAGGAGTCGACATCTATAAGGTGCAAGCCTGGTGCGACAAGAACTGGCCTTACTCAGTAGGATACGGTGCACCAAAAGGGTTTGTGCATCTTGGCATCAGGGAAGGAAGGCCTCGCGTACGCTGGGACTACTGAGATGAAATGTAAGAAAGATCCGCGTATACGCGTCAATATGTGCTGGGAACTTGGTGACGAAAAAAAGTGCGTCACTCTTGAGAAGAACAACGCACTTGCAACTCGTGATTGGGTGGAAAAGCAAGGTGGAACTGTGTTTTGGTTCCAGGCCCTGCCTGATTGATCAGCGCTGCTTGGCGCGACCGATGTTCAGAGCAATAAACTCAAGGACTTTGTAAGCCTTACGCAGGATGTCATCATCCTTAGGCGTAGGAGTCAGAGCGCAAATAGCAGAAGCTGCCGCATGAATTGCCAGTGCAACTTCAATGTATTCGTTAAGTTTGTGCATGGGTATCTCCCGTTTCTTTCATTCTAACGGTCGAATATATTTTCCTCTTGTACTGCAAAAAAATCTTCCCAATCTTTTTCGGTTGCGTCTGTGATATTTGGATTGGAGTATTTGTTTTCCTCTTTGTTTAGTTTTTGTTCTTCTTCAGACATCGTAAATGCGGCAACATGGAGCGCTTGGATTCTTTTCACAATAACGCTTCCAAGCCATCTCAGGTGAATGCTTCTGTTTAAATACAGACAAAAGACGTGTGATCATGGCCTATTTGTCAGTGGGATAAAGAGATCCGGGAACTTATCATCAGGGTGATGTTGTGCGTTCCAGGCATCCCTCCATTCTGACAGTGTATGATCGTGAATAATATCAAGGAAAGATTCGTTTCCGTATTCAAGTAAGAAGAAGTCATTGGCAGCAATACCAGCAGTGGTTTGTTGCCCAATCAACCACTCAGAACCATCCAAAACGGTAACAGTTACACCTGAAACAATCTCGCACAAATCTTGCGTAAAACCGTTAGGCTTCCCTGGCTCTGCTGAAATAACAGTATTAACTGTAACTGGAGAATCAACGGTTACTGTTGTGACTGGATCAATTGTTGTTTCTTGCAAGAACAACGTATAGTCTTCTAATGCCAAGAAAAGTTCAGTTTGTGCAAACTCAACAACAATTCCGACTGAATAATCAATCCGTTCATTGCGTGTGGAAGATACGCAAAGCAAATAACTTCCTGCAGGCAGTGGGTAGTAACGGTCGTCACCACGATCCAGGCGAACAGGATCAAATGAATTGTATAGATCAGACTGATGGCTCATTACCGTATCAAGATACGGAATATAAACAGAGCCAACATTATTCAACCCTTGCCTAATGGAATCTGCATCGAAAATCGGCAGTCCATTGACAGGGTTGGTATTTAAGTCGTAAACAGAAGTTTGAATGTAATTAGGTCTGGGACCACCCTTGGCAACAATGATCCAGGCAGGGCTAACCAAGTTGATGCGGAACCAGTGGTTATACGTACCACCGCCGTAACCATTCAGACCCACCTGGCTCAAAGGACCAAGCGTACCCGTCAAGTAACGCAAAGAAAGTTCACCAAACGTGCCAAGGTCCAGTGGATTTTCTTTTGTGCGTTGACGTTGACTAGTTTGATTGGATACCCGTGACACTTCTACCCAACAATCCTTATTTATTCATTGTACTCGGGGCGATTCTTGACGTATTCAGGGTTGGTAATGGGGTTTTTGTGATCTCTAAGAATCACCTTGGTCACATCCAGGCCGTTATGCTCCCCCTGGTTGAACATCATCAACTTTTTGGCTTCAAATTCCGTGACGCAAGGAGCAATCGTTTGAGGAGGAAAGTTTCTGTTGAAGCTTGATACCAAGTGCAGTGGGTTGCCGCACTTTTTGTTCCCGCACAGACGTGTCACCAACAGGGATCCCACATCCCCCCAGGCGCACTGGTAGATCGCCTTATGGATATTGACGTTTTCGGACTTCTGTTTGCTGTAGAGGGATCGGTAAGACGGAAGACACACGCGCTTGGGTGTGGTACCAGAGGGTCCATTGATTTCCCAACACTCGTCCGGGAAGGTGACGTTGACTTGCTTCCAGACCTTGGCGTACTTGATGCGGTAATCAGTCTGTAGGTAGTTCACATCAAATCCACAGACGTTACTGAGGATCTTCTTGGCGCACTCATAGCACCAATGCTCAGATGAGTCTCGGATGAGATGACCGTGAGGACAAGCAAACCCTGTGTAGTACCCCAGCTCATTGAGTCGTTCTTCCTCCAGGGACTCGATGGCGTTGACGTGCCTGAATCTCGCGAGTCCCAGCGTGGTTTCAAATGTCTTGATGAAGCTTGCCATCTCAGTTCAGAACGGTGGTTTGACGACGGTTGCGGCGAGTACGTGGTTGCTTTTCCTTCCGCGACTCAAGCCACAGCTCAGTAGGCAGCTCATGCTTGGGGCAATCCTCAGGACGCTTCACGTCTGCGTTCCTGGGGTCTTCGCCCGTACGCAGGTAGTACACGATGCGGTGGGCGTGCAGCTTTTGGTTGTCGATAGAGACCACGTAGTACCTGCCGTGGTGCTCCAGGTACCCAGCCATATCACCTTCTTTATGGCGACCAGTGGTTTCTGCCCACTCCAGGCCACTGGGGTACTTGTCGGTCAGTCTCAATCTTTGTTGCATGTATCTCAATGGAGGCATCGGTCGGTACTGACGGGCCATGGCAGGTAGGGCGGACTTTCGGACTTTACAGTATTATCTATCTTTCTATGAGCTAAATAACAACTCGTAGCATCTTGTCATTAAAAGGACTATGACATCTTATTTCCTATTGTCATTTACGCCACGTAAGGATTGAAATACCTCTAAAGTCCGAATCCCTGACCTGCGCTTTTGGTCTCATCATGAGACTGCCTTTCCATAAAAAAGCCCCTCGTTGCGTCGAGAGGCTTCATCCACCCATGCGGATCGTCCGGTCAGATCTTAGACAGCAGCGAGTGCTGCACCTTGAGACTTCCCTTTCTTTTTAGCTTTCTTACCCTTCGGCTCCAGCGTCACTTCCGGCTTCGGTGGGTTGAGCACCTCCTGGAACACCCCATCAAATTGTGCGGCAACCGTATCCCAGTTGAACTGCTCGTCCGTTGCGCGGATGTAGCACAGCTCAGCGACGGCATCCAGCTTGTCCCGATCTTCGTAAAGTTCGTTGAGAATCTCTGCAAGGTGTTCGGCGGAGGGGCAGGGCATCTCACGGGCAAAGTTGGTATCCACATCAACGTGGTCACAACGGATCAACTTGCCGTAGCCCTCGAAGATCTCCTTGCAAGAGGTGTGATCAGGCACAACCTGTGCCACACGGCAGGCTGCGTGCTCAAAGTTGACCAGTCCCCAGCCTTCACCTTTACAGGTATTGACGCCCACATCGACTGCTTGGTAAATGGTCTCCAGCATCTCGACGGGTACGGACGGCGGACCAGCAGTGGGGGAGGTCATGATGATGCGACCGTTGGGATCGAGGCCACGTTTCTGCATCTCACGTGCGAAGACCTGCATCACATCCCAGCCTTGGTCCTTGGTACCCATATGCAGGTACAGCTGGGTATCAGGTTTGTCCTTGGCAAATTCAGCAAAGGCGTCGATGGTGATGTCGATCCGTTTGCGGAACTGGTTGCGGTTGCCATTGAAAACGATGAAGGTATCTTCTTTCAGGCCCAGCTTCTTACGTGCTTCGATCTTGTCACCAGGCTTGAATTGACCAGCCGTCACACCGTGGGGGATGACGTGGATGGCCTTCTGGATGCCACCTTTAATGAATTCGTGGGCACCAAATTCCGTATAGGAGACCACTGCGTCCCAGTGATTGGCGGTATCACCAAGAGAACCGATCCAACCGTAAGAGTCCATGGGCATGTAACCCACGAACTTGAAGCCCATGCTCTTGTGGAGATCAGCGATCTGTGCGTACTGAGCGTTGATGATCCAGCAGTCATTGATTGTGAAGACCACATCCGGCCGTTCACGTTCAACGATCTCACGGATGCGTTCTTCACCGAAGGGCGCCTGCCGGAACCGATTAGACGCCGGGTACATTTTGAATTGTTCCTGCATGGGATCGGGATCCCCATACCAGTTACAACCCAAGACCACGATTTCGTATTGATCCTTGAGTCGTTCGATGACGTTATGGGTAACGCGGGCAAAACCCGTCATGGCAACAACGTCACCGACCCACAAAAGCTTCGGTTTTTTACTCATTAAATCGAGATATTCTCGATTAACTATACACAAACTGACGGAGTAATAGAACGTGTTAATTCCCGCTCTTCAGATGTTTTGGCTTTGAGCTTATGTTTTAAAAACTCAGCTGCCTTATGGGTATTTGTTGTGTCCCCGCAGGTATAGAGGTCGACGGCGGCGTATCCAATCTCCGGCCAGGTATGGATGGAGGCATGGGATTCGGCCAGCAGTGCCAGAAGCGTCACCCCTTGGGGCTGAAACTTCTCCCCAAAGATCCGAAGAATCGTTGCGTTTGACATACGCAGTGCAGTCTCCAACATTTCGGAGAGGTAGTCGTAGTCATCCAGGACTTCTGCACTGCAGTCATACAGATCCAGGATCAGGTGCCGCCCATTAGACATCTTGAATTTCTAGTTCATCCTCCATTTTCGCATTAGGGTCCACATCCAGTGACATCCCATAAAACTCTTTGTACTTTTCCTTATCGGACGCCACCTCTACGACGGACGGCCAACCTTCGTACTTCTCACTGGACTCACGTACTACCAGGTTGACGATCCGCATGCCCTTGGTATTACGCAGGGGGTAGGCATTGATCTTCAGCTGGTGCTTACAGATGTCGAGGAGTAGAGGTTCAAAGCGGTTACGCGACATGATGCCGACGTTGCACTGACGGCAGAACTCCGCATAGCTTGCGTACAGCCAGGTGTCCTTATTGGCGTAGATATTGGAGGCACCCATCGGTGCGTTCTTCGTGAAGCCAATGGCTGAGGTCACACCTGGGTCAAATACCACCTTGTGATCCAGCCAGTCGAGCAGTGGGTTGGAACGCAGAGTTTGAGTACGCTCGTACTTCTGGAAGAACTTCACCTTCTTGGAAGTCTCCATCAGGTATTCACGCATCTCATCTTCCGACATATCCAGCAGCCAGTTCACCAGACCAGGCAGCAGCGGAGAGAAGACACCTTGCGGTTCACCCTTGGAATTGAACTTGATCAGTTCCTTCTGTTCATTCGGTGCGCCGGTGAACGGACGGTCGAACGGAATGGTGAGACGACGACGGGCAAGACCAGAGGTGTAGTCGGTGGACTGAATCGCTTCGTTGGCGGTGATCATCACCATCCCGTGGTATTGGAATGGGTCCAGTGCTTCGCCTTGATACTTGCGCTCACTACGAATCCAGTCGTTACCGGTGATGGCTTTCAGACGGGATACGGAACCACCCCAACGGTCAGCATCCTGGAACAGCAGAAGCTTTTTACCCATGTAGGCCGCTGCTTCAAAGCGGTTCTTCTCCAGGTTTTCAAAGTCTGTAGAGTAGGTGTTGCTCTTACCGACCAGTGCTACTGCCAGGTTTGCGTAGGTGGATTTACCGGATTTACCAGGACCGACAATCTCCACAAACTTCTGGATCTCATAGCGCCCGAGTAGTGTTGCCCGCAGCCATGCACGCAATACCTGAGTGCGTTCCCAGCTGTCGTGTTGCGTGTGCTTGAGCCACTTCACAATGTCTTCACAGGTTGCCGCAGGGTTGTAGGCGTACGGCATTTGCTGCAGCATGTGCAGTTCCCGGTTGAAGGGAAGCAGCTCCCTGCTTTCAATATTCAGCACACCATTGGTGAATAGCAGAAGTTCAGTGCCGTCATACCAATCCTCAAAGGCAAGTACTGATTGCAGCTGTGTGTAGACATCGTTCATCAAGTTGCTTGTGAAGCCACTTGGCAGGAAGTCACCCAGCATTTGCAACCGGTGACGGATGTCACCTAATGCTTCGACCTTGGTGAGGGGAGACCAAAGACCTTGCGATTCTTTGGCATACATAAAGAATTGACCATGCGGCTGACTGAACAGCAGGTTCCCCCTATACTCCTGCAACAAGACATCCGTGATCTCACCAGATGAAGGGTTACGCGTACGTTGGTCTTTTCCTTCTTTCTTGTTTCGCCGGGACTCCCGTTGCAGCGAAGGAGTTTGCAGAGGAGCGGACGCTACAACTTCTTCAGCAACTTCAAGGGGCATGGCAAGATCCTGCTCTAATTCAGCCAGTAATTTCGAAACGTGTTCAAGTGTCTCATCATCAACATTCATCGCACGGGAGTTGTCAGGAGGAGGATTCCAGCCATTCTCTTTAGCGATATGAATCAGGGAGCCAAGGCCCCGGCCACCACCTTTTGAAAAGGAACGCCAACGCCTGTGGCACTCACCCTCGCGATACTTTTCGGAGTGCTTGGACCACTCATCCCATACGTCAAGGAGAGATTCATCGAGTTGATGGAGGGTCTGACCAACGGTGATCCAGATGTCGTAATCATCTGCGGCACCTGGGTTCTTTTCCAGTAATCCCCAGGTTGCTTCCGTTGCCAGCTGGATGTCCCGCTCCAGCGACACTTCCGAGTTGATCGCAAAACCAGGACCAATGACCCTGGTGCGCTCTTTAGCAGGAGTACCTTGTCTGACGTTTTTATTGATGATGGCGTTCAGTAGCCAGTCCGGAAATTCCGGCAGCTCTTCTGCCCACTCAAAACCTTGGTTTTCTGCAGTGAAGTAGCCATCGGTTTCAGGGTGCAGCCCCATCAGCACACCCTGATGCTTCTTCCAGAGGATCTCTAGTTTTTCTTTGTCTTCTTCTGCGTGCCAAGTGTACTTGTTACGGGCAAAGTGCTTGTGCTTTTCCCTGCTTAATTTGTAGAGCTTCCGTTCACGGCCAATCTTGCCGCTGAGGATGGTCAGGGTATCGGGCAGTGCTTCTTTGAGGGGAAGATCAGAAATTTCCTCAATCAGTTTGTAGACACTTGGGCCATCAACATCGACCCATACCAATCCATAGGGATGGTTGTAGACAGGGCCACCGAGCAGACCGATGGCACGGCACTCGCCACTGACAATTTCTTCTTCAATATCACGGACGCTGAACGGTTTATTTTGCCAGCCTTGAACGTAAGGATCTTTCTTGGCACCTAATGGCGTGAGCGGCCAATCAATAGGGATATAGCTCAGGTTGATTTCGCCTGGCTTCAGTGCTTGCTCGTTCTGATTTGTCATGCCTTACTTTTTTCCTCAACCTCTACTTTAAAGATTCGTTCCGGGAAGGAGCTATCTTTTACCAGCTGAAATGCATGCAGATGCATAAGAGTGGGCAGATAAAAACAGTCCCCATCCGTCGCACTCATCATGCGACTCATGAGACTATTTATCCACTCACCCGAATGAACGTTGATGTCCATGGGTGGGGGCTGGATTTGGGTGTTTTCTTATCCTACGGCCGCCAATCCGAGAGGACCATTACGCCTTTCGATAGATCAGTGAGTCTTATGCGACTCATTTAATGCGGGAATGGGATCAATTTCCTGGAACTTCCGCATCAATCTTTCGTACACCTGCAGGGCATCTTCCTTTGTAACAACAGCTGTCTCACATGCGACTTGCCATGCGTGACGTTCACGGCTCTCCATCTTTCCGTTCGGGTTCCAGGCCATCAGTGTACCAAGGGGCAGTCAACCGCATTTCACCGCCGAGCTTTTGAGACTCACCAGTTTGCAGCTTTGGATCAACTGGATATTCTCTGTAGATCGGTTTGTTTTGTTCTTCCCGTTCTAACTCAGATTGAATCCGGTTTTCAAATTCAATCATATCAAGCCTGGCCTTCAGCTTTGCTTCAAACCAAACTTTCTTCCACCACTTGATTACGGCATCAATAATGTCTGCGAATAGGGTCCGAATCATTTTGTTATAATGAATTTACATATAACTATAGACATGCAGGATTATTCCCTCGACCGTTTCAGCCAGCTGCTTGGCAACCTCAAGGCTCAAAAAGAAAACGAAAAGCAAGAGGGCGACGAGCGTGCAATTCGTTTCAACGAAGCAGCCGCCGATAGCGATGACGGCATGATGGAATAATACAGGTTTTGATATAATCAACTGATAGATTTTAGAGCAATGCGAGACACACGTACTGGCGCCGCCCGTAAAGGAACTCCTAAGGGTGCCGCTGTTGATCGAACTGGTAAAGGAGGGATGCCTACCCCCAAAGGTGGTAGTAGCTCTGAACCAAAGCCTGCACCTAAAGGCCAACCGATTGCCCCCCGTGGCACTAGCACAAAAACCCCAGCTGTAAAAGCAAAAGTAGAGCGAGCAAAAGCAGAACTTCGCGAAAAAGAAAAGCGTCAAAAGGAAGCAGAAGCTCGTCGTGCGAAGAATAAGAGTGAAGCACCAAAACTTGCTGGCCGCTACCGAAATTTAGCCGGCGGTTAAATTAGATCTGGATCGTACACATTGCAGTTTTCAATCTGCTTGTAGTATTCATCTACGATCTTGAGCCAATCCTCCCGGAGCATGTTGAGAAAGTTTCGGGAGATCTTGAAGACCTGGGTACGAGCTGGTGTTGAGACCAGGATTGCTGCCTGCTGCACCTTCATGCCCAGGGTCTGTTCAATTGCAATGTCGTAGGCCGCAAGTTGCTTGCAGGTCTTCTTGAATTTCATGTGACCACCGAGCAGATCCCTCCACTCCTGGGACCCCTTCTCCAGATCTTTCGGCCACTTACGGCTGTAGGGTTTAACGCTGGTCTTTAAGTCCGCGAGCGTCAGCTTGTTATTAGCCACAGCGATAATGTCAGGAGCACCAGCCCAAGCCCTGCCTTCGTCATCGCAACCCCAGACACGAGCGACATCATCAGCACCAATAGTGAAATCAAACTTATCGAGTACAGGAGACTCAGCCCAAAGGACTTCCTGGAACTGATCCAGAATTGATGGCATACCTGCCCAAAAGTCTGCGTATTCCTCCTTGATTTCCGGGCTTTTATTCCCTTTGAGGTACTGCTCCATACCATAGTGAATGGCAGTGCCCCGCTCGGCTGCTTGTTCTTTAACACCTGGATTTGCTTTCGACCACATTTCGAGCTTCCGTTTGTTTGCTTCGGAAGCTGTTTCGCTGATAATCGTAGTTACGGACGGCGCAGGTCCAGTGGGTAACGGAGTTGTATAGTGACGTTTTCCGTTAAGCGTAATTCTGGCTGCGGTCCTATTAAGGTCCCGCATCATCTCTGGTTGCTTATCCTTGGACTCAATCCAAGGATCACCTTGATTTATGTTAGCAACCATTGATGGTTTTGTATATTGCTGTTAGCTTAACGCATAAGTCAAGGCTTAGAAGATGGACGATTTTAACTATGCAATTGCCGCGATCCTTGGGGCAATGCTTGTTGTCGTTAGCATGGATGCCTTCATTTTCTTCACTGAGGTTGCTGCCCGGCGATGAATAAGTTTTGGTATGGAGTGAAGGGGTACGTCTCCTGTTTTGGCTGGATCTTTGGTGCGGTTCTCCAATACATCTGGGAGGAATGTCCCGACCTTAAGTTCTGGGAATGGCACGAGAATTTAGGTGATCATATCTGGTATGCAGAACGGGTGAATGGCCGTGTGGCAATGCTTGCTCTGTCTATTGTGCTGATCTTAGAATTAGTCTCACACGAATCTATTTGGGACTTAGTTTTATGCGCAACTTAACTCGTTTCTATTACGACTTCGACGAGGACTGCCGCACTGGTTGCTTCAACAACCTTGCCTACGAAGACATCGAAACGATAGATGCGGACGAATTTGAAGCTAAGCTGCGGGAACAAGACGTTCCGTACACACGCATCGACTTATGAAGGACTCCAAGATTGTGGCTGTGCTTTCGCTCTGGCGCGATAGTGAAGGCTACATCGATAGGTCCCTCAAGCAATTCGAAGCAATGGAAGAGGTCCTGCGTAAGGAGAACACCCGTTGCGTCTACAGCTTTTTTGAGAACGATTCCACTGATGAAACGCCTTATATCCTGATGGATTGGCTGCGTAATCGTAAAGGAATCCTGTTGGCTGAGAATATTGATGCACCTAAGTGGGGCAGCGTCTCCTCTATTGAACGCGTCCAGTATCAAGCTCGGTACCGGAACATGGCCTTGGCACCACTCGACACTTACTACAACTTTGATTACCTACTGGTTGCCGACAGTGACGTGCACTGGGAACCGGAGCTGATCACAGGAATGATCAAAGCCCTGGATGACAACCCCACATGGGGTATGGTCTCACCCAACACCACACAAAACGTACGTGATTACGTTGAGGATACCGACCGCCCCTCTTATTTTGACAGCTGGTCCCTCAAGGATCGAGACGACAAACAGTGTTTGACGTTTGCCGCCAACCCCTTCTTACATACAGAAGATCGCATGCGCTGGGACCAGTGCGAACCGGTGAGTTGCAATAGTGCTTTTGGTTCCATTGCCATGGTGAAAGCTGAAGCAATGGATTCAGAAGATGGCGTTGAGTGGGCAGTGGTTGATGGTGTGGAGCACTGGGAATTTTGCGCTGGCATCCGCAGCAATGGCTATGAAGTAATTGCAGATCCCAGGTTGCATGCCGAGGTTATCCACAAAAAAGAGGTGGTTCCCCACCCCGATATTGTAAAGTTTCACCAAGGCCGCCTTCAAGAGGCGTTGCTGATGTCGTAGGCAACCATTTCTTCCACCAGTTTCTCAAGGGTGGAATTGAGTTTCCACCCCAGCTTCTTCTGTGCATAACTGGAGTCGCCCAAGAGGGAATCAACTTCTGCGGGACGGTAATACTCAGGGTTGATACGGATCACAACCTGATCGAGCTTGGGGCAGTAACCGACTTCATCCAGTCCTTCTCCTTCCCACCTGATGGGTAGACCGGCCTGCTCAAATGCCATCTCACAGAAGGTACGCACGCTGGTCTGTTGACCTGTTGCGATTACGTAGTCGTCCGGCTCATTTTGCTGGAGCATGAGATACATCGCTTCCACGTAGTCACGAGCATGACCCCAGTCTCGTTTTGCGTCCAGGTTACCAAGCTCCACAAATTCCTGGCGCCCTTTCCAGATCTGACCGACAGCTTTGGTGATTTTACGGGTGACGAACTCCTCTCCACGCAGCGGTGATTCATGGTTGAAGAGGATGCCGTTGCAACCGAAGAGGTCGTAGCTCTCCCGGTAGTTGATCGTCAGCCAGTACCCAAAGAGTTTGGCGACACCATACGGGCTACGTGGGTAGAAGGGCGTCGACTCCACCTGGGGCACCTGCTGCACTTTCCCGAACATCTCGGAAGTTGCGGCCTGATAAAACTTTGGTTTGGCATTGGCATTACGGCAAGCCTCCAAAATATTCAGCACCCCAATTGCGTTCGTATACGAGGTGCTACCTGGCGACTTAAAACTGACACCAACGTGGCTTTGGGCAGCGAGATTGTACACCTCATCTGGTGCGAAGGCATCAACGGCCCTATGCACTGAGGTGGCATCCGTCATATCGGAGTATTCAAATTTGACGGTAGGGGGGATGTGGCCATGAAAGATCCACTTGAGTTTGTCTTTATTCCCTGGATTGGCATTGTTTCGAACGAGGCCCAGCACTTCGTATCCTTTTGACACGAGACTATGGGTGAGATAGGCACCATCTTGTCCCGTAATTCCCGTGATCAGTGCTTTTTTCATCGAAACTTTTGTCTATACTCATAACTATAACCAAGATGTAAAGCGGTAGAAATGGCTCAATTTGATTGGCCCCTCCAGAAAAACACCATTGGGGTGCAGGAGAAATTTGAGCTGACCAAATTCATCTTGACCAGTGACCGTTTTACCAACGGTCCCAAGTGTCGTGAGTTTGAAAACGAGTGGTCCTCCTGGCAGAAACGCCAGTTCTCTTTGTTTGTCAGCAGCGGTACCACTGCTAATACGTTGCTGCTGGACGCCGTACGTGAGTTGTATTTTGGCAAGCATGCCAAGTTAAAGATCTTCTGCCCTGCCGTGAACTGGGCTACGAACATCTCGACGTTCAAGCAGCAGGGCCACGAGATGTTCTTCTATGACATTGACTACGAAGCCTATTCGCCGTGCTTTGAATCTTTAAAGAGATTTAAGGAATTGGACATTGAGCCTGATGTGATCTATGTGACGCACATCATGGGGTTTGCCAATGACCTGCGGCAGATCAAAGAGTACTGGCCCGACGCAATCTTGCTGGAGGATTGCTGCGAATCCCATGGTGCCCTGGATCTTGACGACGAAAAAGTCGGCAATGCAGGCCTGGGCTCAACTTTCTCGTTTTACTTTGGGCATCACATGACCACCATTGAAGGCGGCATGGTCTGCACCGATAACGAGGAGCTGTACAACCTGATGCGTGCCAAGCGTTCTCACGGTATGTCTCGTGAGATGTACGGCTCGTACCGTCTGGCAGAAGAAGCCGCTGCCCCTGATATTGACCCGGCCTTCCTGTTCCCCACCGAAGGATATAACTTCCGCAATAACGAGTTGGGCGCAGTGATTGGCCTGGTGCAACTAAAGAAACTCGATAAGTTTGTCAGCAAACGCCAACAAAACTACTTTCAGTTCTACATGCACATGATGGATCACCCCTGGATCAAGCACTTACCCAACCCGTTTGGTAACAGTGCCATGACCTTCCCGTTCCATTGTGTATCATCTGAGACACGCAATTACCTGATCAAGCATCTGCGAGCGATTGGCGTGGAGACACGTCCCTTCCTGGTCGGCAACCTACTCCGTCAGCCTTTCATGAGGGATTACAAGAAAAGTCCGTATTTGCCCAACAGCGAGGAGATTCACGACCACGCCTTCTATATTGGCAATAACCATTTCATTACAGAGCGCCAGATCAAAGCCCTGGCCAAGGAGTTGCACTCATGCGCTGCCTGATCTCAACCATCATTCGCAACCGAGCCAAGCACGTTTCCACCTGGGCCAACCAGCTGCAGAGCCTGTGTGATGTGCACCAGGATACCGTTTTTGATCTTGTTGTCCTGGAGAACGACTCAAACGATGGTACCAAACAGGCGTTGAATGCAGTTGAGCCCCTGCTTAAAAAGAAACTGAACAAGGTCAACATTGCGATCCGCAACTTTGATTGGCCTTACTTCCACTCCATCAAGGCAGAAGAACGGGTCAAGTACCTGGCCATGGCACGCAACAAGACCTTATCAATTGCCGATGAGATTGTTGGCCTAGAGGCTTACGACAAGGTGATCTCCATCGAACCCGATGTGACGTACAGCACCGTAGACGTAGGCCGGATGATTCATTCTGACCTTGATATTGCATCTGGCTACAGTGTTCTACCCCAAGGCATGGGTGTACCGGACTGGATTTATGACAGCTGGGCTACCAGGGTTAATGCTGATGACTCCGAGTATTTCGGCCCCAAAATTTCGGAGCTCCCCGATTGTCTCCCCTTAGCGGCCACCTTCAATTGTTTCTGTGTTTACAAGGCAGATCCGATTGCACAAGGCATTCGTTTTTCGGAAATCAACCCAAAAACCAAGCAATGGGATTGTGATACCACTACCATCTGCATGGAATTTGCCAAGAGAGGGCATGACAGAATTGGTATGTACAAGGTACCAATCCTTCATAAGCCCTAATGTATATCGTTGCCCCTATAGTAAGAACACCCAAAGAATCCGAGATGTCTCTTTCTGCTCAAGTCAAAGAGTCTGTCATGCAGGCATCCGATAACTTGCGTGATGCGATTGCATTTGCTGCCCGTGGTGAACACCCCATCGTGATCAGTATGTTGTCTGACATGATCACTAGGCTCGAATCCCTGGAGCAAATGGACGAAATCATGGAGAAGTTTGGTGGCCGAACAGAAAAGAAAATTTAGGCAGCCAACGGAACAAGAAAGACTAGAAGAATACTTCTGGCAGTTAGAACGACTGATACCCAATCCTCCAAAGGATTGGGCTAAGTCTGCTCGTCCATGTAAGTGGGCTAAAATATTAGAAGAGAAGAAAAATAATCCTGATGTCTCAGGAGAGTGGTAAGTATACGAAACCAGAGTTACGCGAGCGTATCAAAGATCGTGTGATGGCTGGATCGAAGGGCGGAAAGCCTGGGCAGTGGTCTGCCCGTAAGGCTCAGCTTGTGGCCCAGGAGTATAAGGAAGCAGGCGGCGGGTATAAAGGAGGTAAGGGTGAGAAGCAGAAGTCCCTGGAGAAGTGGGGCAAAGAGAAGTGGATGACGAAAGACGAATACGAGAAGCGCAGTAAAGCTAAGTCTGCTGCAAAGAAATACAAAGAGAGTAAGTGATGGGTAACTTATTTCAACAGCTTTTAAATAAGGTTAACCGTGGTTACGGTCAAGCAGACAAGAATTTATTTGGTGGGTTGTTGCCTGGTGGTGCAGCAACACCTATAGGTGCAGCATTACAAAGATCAGGCATTCCTAAAAATAGACAGCCAAGTGATTTTGAGCGTAGGAAAGCATCATTAATTGATGCAGCGGCTACTGCCGTAAGTAATTCCCAACCTTTTGTTGAGAAAACAATTAAAGCATCTCCAGAATCGGTACAAGGTGCAATTGCTTCTGGATTAAATGCGCTTCCTTTTAGCGTTAACTTATTTGGTAGGTATTACACAGGTTTAGGCGATAAGAATCTTCAGATACCCGAATCCGCAACTCGTGGCATTAAACAAGTTTTAGATACTTCTGTTGCAAACACTCAGAAAAGAATTAAAGAATCAGAATCAACAATAGAAAATTTATCTAGCATGTTGACTGCAGTTCGTAATAAACAATATCCACTTCAACAAGCAACTGCATCAGGTCCATTTGGTGGGTATGTACCACCAGCAGAAGAGATAAACAATGCTTTAGCCGAAGAAAAAAGTAAGTTAAACAGGATAAAACAAGGGGATATTCCTTTTTATGGTTACTCAGCAACTGACAGTAATCCTTTGACTTCACCTGCTACTTCTTTTGGAAGTCTGTGGTTTAGCCCAAATCAAAACGGATATAGATCAAACGAAAAATACGATTTTGTTTACGGAGCTGCTGATGCAAAAGTTCCAAGTGGACCAGATCCAATGGGAGTTACCTTCTTAGATCCTTCTCAAGAAGCGGCTTTAAATGCTGCAATGGGGATACAATTACCAGGAGGAAAAAAACAAATGGTCACAACAACAACGCATCCTCTTACCTTCTTTGGTCGTTCAGTTGTGATGAAGATGCCAGATAAATCGTTTACATATCCAATTAACATTCGTTAATTATGGCTGATAAAGCTATACAAAAGGGATATACAAAGCGTTACCTCCCAGAGAGTGCGTGGGCTTCTTTATCCAAAGAAGAACGTCAGGAGACGGATCAAAAGAAACGTGCTGCTAGTCGAGAAGGAAAGCAATTTGTACCGAATACAGAGAAGGCAAAACAAGCCGGTCGTGCCGCCCGTCGTTATAAACAAAGTAAGTAAATCTATAATCAAAAGAGATACTTAAAGATTCATGGCACAAGCTAAAAAGCCAGCTGCAGGCAAGGCAGTTCCCCCTAAAGGTAGAGCGGTTCCTCCCAAAGGGAAAGCAGGTGCCACCGATAAGCAAGCTGCTGCTCGCGACAAGTTCAAAGAGATGATTGCAAAGAAGAAGGAAGCTGCCGCGAAGAAGAAAAAATAGTGATATCCTGACACAGGAGCAATTCAGCTCTGGGACTAATAGTCGAAAAGTCCCTCCACGTTACGAACGTGGCGCTTACGGCAGCTGAGTGAGAAGGAAGTTATGATCCCGGTATAACAACCGGGATTTTTTGTGACTACTCTTGTAGCCAACGTACCACCAGTCAAGGTGTGGGTACGCAGGGAGTATTTACGTGATCTGCGGGATGGGCATGGTGAGTACACGCCCGGCTATTGGGTGACGTGTAAATCCCTTACGGGTCGTGCCCTGTACTTTGAGACCTACTTGACGGAGTACGGTGCGTTGTATGACAAGCTTCCTATCAGTGCATTTCTTGCATGGGATCCCAACCATCCGAAAAAACCAGAAAGTCCAACACCAGACCTGGAGCTAACTGACCTGCAGTTTTGGAATGGATTTGATCACGGGCTTACGGTCATTGAAAAGAACTTGATCTTCAATATGGAGTTTCAAGTGATGACGCGTAGTGCGGGTGTAATGAAGGGCACATACTTATTTACGATTGACAATTATCATCCTCATAGAAACGAACCCGATTTCTACTTTGCGGAGTTCCCCGATGAGCACAAATCCCATAACATTGTGGCTCTGGACAACGGTCAAATTGGTGCTTATCCCAATAACCGTTGCCGCATGTGCGATCCATCACTGACCAATCACAACCTCAAGACCCCAGACTTCAAAGTATCTACCCGTTACTTTGATGTGGAGCATGCGCCCAAATGGGGACGCTTGGGCGAACAAGATGATTACTTCTGGAAGACACCCAACGAAATAAACACAGAAAGTTAACGTAATTAGAATAGAGAAAAGCAATACAGCAATGGCGCGTTCTACTGATTTCCTTTATCGATACCGTGACGTTTTAAACAAGTTACGTTCTGATAAGGATTCTGGTTTATCCAATAAGCAGGAGCGCCGTACTGCGGCAAGGCAAGCACGTTCTGGCATCCGGAAAGATAAGGCTGCCGCCGCTGCTGCTGGTAATATTTATCAATCTCCTGCTGATAGAGCAGCTTCTGTTGCTGCCATTCCGCAAGAGTTCATTGATCGTTATGGCTCTCAGGCAGGAAGTATGTATGCCAACAGCCAAGTTAAGAGCGCAGATCTGAACAAACAATACGCTGCCGTTGGTGCAACCCAACAAGATATTGATCGTTACGGCAGTGATGCCTTAGATGTGGCGCGTGCACGTCAGTTAAACGAACTTCAAAAAAGTCGTGGTTTAGAAAGATTGACCGCTGGTTCACCAGAGCAACGTCAACAAGCTTTGGATGAAAGCTATCGGTTGGCGCAATCGGCTGGTATTCCTGCTGCCCGTGGATCCAAGGAAGCAACTCGTGAGTTCTATACCAAGGAGTTTGCAAAGTTTGGTGATAATCCAAACGTGTTTGGTATGAAGGATTTACTTGAGATGCGCAATCGTGGCGAGAGTGAAGGCGACATTCGTCGTATGGCTTTAACCATTGGTGCCGTTGGTCCTCAGGCCCAGAAAGCATTAGGCCTTGGCTATTTGAACCGCAACTTCTGATTTGACAAGTTGGTATAATAAAAAAGTTCCCGCTCTCTTTTGATCGGGCTAAGTCCTGGGAAACCAGGCCGCCAGTTCTGAGGTCCGTCGTTGGTTGCGGGTTGCCTTCCCTGGCGTCAGCGAGAATTAGCGCAGTTTGGTAGCGCATCTGCTTTGGGAGCAGAGGGCCGCAGGTTCAAATCCTGCATTCTCGATTATTCAGATTCTCGATAAATTGCGTTTATCAAGAATCCTGATAAATTATATTTACGCGTGCACAAAAACTATACGTGGCTTGGGCTGATGCCAAAAAACGTATCGATAAGAATCGACAAAAGCTTCTGGAGTACAAGAAGACTTTGCAGTGCGAGAAGTGTGGGCTGGATGATCACCGCGTCCTTGAGTTCCACCACGTAGGTGATAAGGATAACAACATTTCAAGTATGGTGAATCACGGTTACGCCTGGAGCAGGGTAGAGCAAGAGATCGAGAAGTGCATCCCTCTTTGCTGCAACTGCCATCGCCTGGAGCATTGGGAATCTAGTGTTCTTCAAACACATATTCCATAATGCATCCATAGAGCTTGGACTTCATTTCAGCCAAGAACTCAACTTCAGGTGAATCAGTGTCCTCAGGAGGCCACTGTTCATGAACTGATTTAATTGTGTTGTAAAGAAACCGGAGACCTCTGATGTCCAGCTCAATAGTGCAAGCTGACTTGAAGGTCATCAACCATTCCGCAGCGTTGCTTTGACAAACCAAGCAGCTTTAAAGGCTTGACCACAGAGGTCAGCCATGTAGTTCTGGATATCAATAGCACCGACCTTAGCAGCGATGGGCTCCAGCTTTTTGGTCTTCATGCCCAGTTCTTCCAGGTTCTTGTAGTACGTGGCGAGTTGATCCGTACCTTTATAGCTGGTAACGTGTTGAATACCAGGGCCAGCATCAGCTAGACCCCTGGCGCACATTGGCAGCAGGTAGTCCATGCTGCGAATGAATTCAGCAAGCGTATCAAACTGAGTCTGATGAGCCTCGTATTGGTCTCCAAGGAATGCGTGCACCCCGAGGAAGTTCGACCCCTCGTAGTTCAGGTGAATCAGATGGGCCTGTGTCTGAAGTTCCTTGAGGTAGGAACACAGGGAGATGCACTGCTGGATGAATGCCCCGACATCACCATTCTTTGATTTACCAGGAGCTTTTGGCTTCTCTTGTGGCTGAGGAGCAGTTTGAGGAGCGGGGGTTTGAGCTACGGGAACCGTCTGGGGGCCGGGGGTATACATAGTCTTAATGCGCTTTTTCTAGTTTATCAGCGAGAAACTTCTTCCCAATCCAATGCTGAGAAGACAGTATCACCATCTGATTTAGAGGCAACAGCAAAGATCAGTTCTGTTGGTGTACCTGTAAAAGAATCCCGTTCCAGCTGGTACTTAAACAGTTGATCAGTCGTCAGCTCTAATACGTTTTGGCCTTGTGTATTGGCGGAGATAAAACCTGCAGCTAGTGTGTTACCACCGGAGATGGAGACACCGCTGAGGTTGTATTCCACAGGAGAGTTCGTGCCAGCACTGGTCCACGTACCACCAGACACGGTACCGCCTTGGATAACCTTCCAGTTAAAGACAGCGTTGTTCCCTTGTCCAAGCATGCTTAACGCATTAGGAATGACAACAGCATCAAGACGTGTGGACTTCAGGCGGATGGCCGCCGCTGGATAGAACACACCACTGTTGGTGCAAACACGTGGCGAGTTAAGTGCGTTGGATGCAGAGTTGGCATCCCCACGAACTTGATACCCACCTTCTGAGATGACGGTGGAGCAGATTTGCTTGAGGGTACCGCTTGCGCTGAGGGTATTCAGTGCCTCAATTTCGTAACGTGCCGGCAGAGTTGCTGTTGTGATGTAGGTACCAGGAACGATGTTGGCGTGGTGGAATGAATGGCAAAGGATGAATTGACCGTTGATCACAAAGCCAGTGCGGACGGTGCCGACACCAAGCCATTCGATATCAGCCCAGAAGATTTGAGACTTGGTTGGATCCAGAGTGATCTTGGATTCACCACTACCGTTGAGCTTGTCACCATTCCAGCTGGACTGAGGGATGATGGTTTCAGTAACGGTGCCACTGACAGAGGAGCGTTCAACGATGGAATAGGTATCACCCGACTGCTGGAAGTAAATGCCATTGCCGCTGCTGAAGTAACCAGCCCGTTGCCGCAGGTTGGTTTGACCAGAGGACATGACAAAGGTGTTCATGATCAGCAGGGATTTACCTGGCTGATACGGGAACACACGATTGGTTTCACGGTAGACCTTGGAACCCGATACGGTTCCAACACTCATGTTGACCAGGCCTTCGTTGCTGCTAAAGGTGACGGTACCGCTGGTGCCTGTGGATGTAGCCCAGTGGCCATTAACGCTATAGCGATGGCTGGAATCAAAGAGTGTGAGTGGATTAGAGACGCGTAAACGTCCAAAGGCATCACCAGCTGTAGTCGCTGGTTGCATATAAACAGTATTGCCGCTTGCTGTAGTGACCTCCAGTGGTTGCCCACTGCAGGTCTGAACTTTAACAACTTCGTATAAAAGGGGTTCCCCTGACTCTCTATAGATGGGCATGATTTATAGATCGTTTCTTTTTATTATCTCAGCCCTCCATTTTGCACGCAGGTGACCGTAGTCCCTTGGCTCTGTTACAGGGACATTATCAGCTTCGCAGATATCACAAGTTCCGTTGTGATAAGTAGCGCAATGATGAGGCGGACCAATGTAATACCCTTTTTTGTACCAGTTACCGTAGCTTGCTCCACAGTCATGGCAGATCTTTGTGGGGTAGTTGTCGTTATTGTACCGAGACATCTTTCTTGATAAGGTCAAGGAGTGTTTTAGCTTTGTCGTACTCTTTCTTGCAATGCTCGTAGTTATCTTCTAGTGCTGTGATTAAACACTGATAGATCTGATCTGGCGTTAATTCACCAGCTGCTTCAACGATTGTGTCGCCAAAGCTATCAGTTGTTTTCTTGATTGGGTCATAGCTGTTGGCATTAAACCAAGTTTGCCATTCATTGATGGCATCAATAGGTTCGTGAGGATGTTCCATAGTACAAAGGACGCACCACCAGGGTGGCACGTCCAGTAAGTTTTGTTAGTTCAATGTAAGCATTAAGCAACAATTTCTACAGGTTCAGTGACAGCCTGTAGCTTTCCTTCTTCATATTGGCGTACGGCATCCAACATTTCGAAGTAACGATCCCGCATGATAGGACCTGCTTCACGGATGCAGAACTCTTGCCACAAACCGGTATAGAGTCCGACAATACCAGGGCCTGCATTGGCACGACCAGAGCATTGATACATGTGCTCCATGAAGTCAGCTTTACGTTGCTCGGCGTTTACATCCCAGCCGGCAAGATAGTCAGTGTTCATGGTCATCAGTCGTCAGTTGCAATGGCGGTACAAGAAGTATAGACACCAGTGACCTGGTCCAGCTCAAAGAGAAGGTCATGCAATTCATCTTGCAGCGACTCAGCTATTTCTTCTGCCGTTTTGCCGCTGAAAGAATTGTATGTAACTTCAACGTCAACTGCAAATGACACAGTTAACTTAGGGACCGGTACAGTTTCCATCCTTTGGATGTATGGCGTATTAACTGTAGCAGTATTTAGAAGAGAGTTCCGAAGTCAAAGTTACCCATATAACGACCAGCCAATGCTTGATTTGTAAAGATATCTGCAGCTTGGTTGGCAGTATTCAAGAACCCGCTACCTGTATAACCAAGCAGGTTACTAAGGCTTAAGTCATTAACACCAGGACGCCGTGGCCGCAACTCAGAAAGCTTACGGGCATAGCCACTTTCCCTTAGTGCGTTAACCAGTTCCCGTGCTTGGCCTGAAACGTCTTGTGCTTCTGTGATGTCACCACGACGACGGCTATTCTTTAGACGATACAGCGCTGTCTGTGCCACAGGACTGCTTTGATCCCATGCACCAGTGCTGCCAAGGGAACCTAAGGAATTCCAGGTTGATTCAGGGTTGCTATAGCTTCTAGCAAGTTGGCCTGCGTAGCCCATCTCAGTTACCTAACAGACGCTCGAGCGAATGTGCTTGGTGTTGCTGGTAGTAACCAAGCCGTTCTTGAATCAAGTTGTAGTAGTTGATTGCAGCATCAACCATTTCTTCTGCATCCATTGAGGACGCAAGGTTTTCATTGGCAAGCATGGATGCCGTCAAGATGACGACACCATGTTCCATTTTGGAACCAATGGTTGCAGACAATGGAGTCCCATCATTGGTAAAACCAGCGATCAACTTGTTCAGCACTGGATCACCGCCCATGGGACTCCTGTCGTATCTACCTATTGTATTGCAGTTTATTTAGCTACTTTCTCACGTTGCAGCCAATACCAATAGGCATGGGATGCATTCTGATGAAAGCGTTTACCCACCAGTAGTTTGAGCTTCTTTTGCTCTAGTTCATCAAGGCGTCCTTCGTTGTAAGGAAGAACTTCATTGCCATCGGCAAGCATGTTGATCTCAAGAGCATTCATCTCCAGTTGGAGGTTGAAGTCTTCGATGGCATGCTCATGGCAATTCATCTTGATGCGTGCATCTTCCCCATCAGTCGGCGGCGTCAATTTCAGGTAGAAGCTCTCCTGGATACTCGGATGCAGCCAAGTCCATTCCTTTACGGTCGAAGACTCGTGTGGAACGTACGCTGTAGTCTTGTTTGACTTGGACTCCAGCTGGTAATTGTTTACCCGTTTGATAGGCGTCACGGATTGCATCGAGGTTAGGGAGGACTTTAGTGGTTGATTTGGGTTCGATTCTCTCATCGAGAATGTCTCCTGAGAGTGATCGTAATACAACTCGCTTGGTTGTGGTGACTGTTTCTTCAACGCAATAAAGTTCTCTTTCTTTAGTGTGCCAAAACTCCGGGTCCGTGGAGATTTCGACTGTGAGTTCCTTCTTTTTAACAAGGGTGAACTGGTAGTTACGACCGGTGATCTTGTTCGAATCCTGGGGCAGAACCCGACGTAAATAACTTAGCAAGCCTTTGAGGGACCGCAGTTGGGATTCGTGGTGACGCTTGGCTTGCGTGATGAGATCCCCTTCTTTTTTGATCCGCTCCAACGCATCTTCATGCGCTGCCATTGCGTAGTAGATGCGATCAATCTTCTCTGAACGGAGGAGGGCACAAGCTTCCAGCTCAGCTTTTGCCAGCTCTTGGGATTCAGGAGTGAGAAGAGGCAGAGACTTTTCGAGAGCAGCATAGTGCTCGTAAAGCTTAAGGATATTGAGATCCTTGAGTTTAGTCTGTGTGATTTGAGTCATGGCTCAGTTGAATTGAGTTTGAACTTTGTTGATTAAATAGGTCACCAGCATGCCTGCTGCTGCCCAAAGAAGATCTTTCATCACCGGAAGTACGGCGGCAAACAAGGATTCGAACATGAGTTGAAGTGAGATGGATGGTCAGTTTTACGTCATGACCAGGACGGCGGAGTACCACACCCGGTGGCGGAGTCAGTCTACCAGGTCAGTCAAGCCCTTAGTCGTGACCTTGACCAGCTCAGAGAGGTAGTCAGTAAGTGCTTCGACCTTGGCGTTGACGGATTGGATTTCCTCCATCAGCTCCTCCCTGGAGGGAGTCAAACCAAAGATGTCGTTGTCCTTCAGTGCCTCTGGGTTGTTGGCCTTTTGGTACCGGCGACAATCATCGTTGGCTGCATAAACAGCATCTGTGAACAACTCATGAGTTGCTTTTAACTCCAAGTATCCAAGATCTTCTTCATCCAAGATGGCATGTGCACGTTTGTACAACTTGGCAGTAAACCTGATGTTGTCTTCAAAGAACTCCTCGTACTGTTCAGAGGGAAGGCCGTAGGTGTCAATCGACATAACAATCCAAAGCTTCTCGGAGTGCATCAATCATAAAGGTTTCTTGTCCTTCTGGACCTAAGTCGGTCCACCATTGAAGATCAGGATCTTTGTCATCCCAATCAATACGGATGGTCATGGATCCATCCTCTTCATCAATGCATTCAATCTGTAGCTTGTTGATCGAGTTCGGATTCAACGTGGCCCAAGAGGATGTTTTCTGCATAGGTTTCACAATCAGTTCTGATCTCTGCACCAAGTTTAATCAGACCCCAGTAGGTATCTTCATTAACCTCAAGGTGCAGAGAATACTTACCATTTGAAAGCATCATTGCTTTTTCACAGCGGCTTTGAGTTGTGGCAGAGATACACCAGGAAATGGTGTGTAACCAGCCTCCATCATATTGAAGAAAAGATCCCAGGCATGGTGCTGCGTGAACACCTCTTGTGGTTTGTACGTACGCCAGTGGGATAGAGGAGCTTGAGCACCAGACTTGGTGTGGAGCAGAACAAAGCGACCATCACTGATGTGATCCGAGGGCGGCGCATACCACCAGGCCACACACTTCTCAGGTGTACCGCTGGGACTGGCATTACGGGTATCAGTGCGTTTGCACAGCAGTTCCCTGTACTTGTTGAACCAAGTCAGGTGTATACACCACGGTTTAAATCCCTGGATTTCTTCTTGGAAAGCAGATAGATTTGAAAGCTGGCGTTGAAAGGACCCACATGAACAACTAGGTTCACCAAACGAGGACTGTTGTTCTTGCACATCATCCAGTTCACCGTCCATATCAAGCGGCCGATTCGGAAGCCGAAGTCCGTCAGGCGCAACCAAATGGCCCAGGTCCGTTTGGTCAGACTGAAGGAGTGCTTTGATCTTTTCGGGGTCTGATACATGTATGAACTTATCTGCCCAATGGGTTTGGAGTTTTGCATTCGAGGTTAGGTGTCCGAGTGCGTGCGTGTAGTTCCAGCCCTTAAACAATATGTAAGCATTGTTATGCCATACACTAGGGCCACGATAATTAGGGCCAAGATAAGAAAAGAAATCTTTGAGACGGTGGGTGTAAGAAGAGTAGGCAGCTTTGATTAGCTCCCGTGCGTAAGCCTGCTGACTACCATCGCGACGCACCACAACACAATCAGTATCTCGCAGATAGATCCCAGCAATGTCGGTGTCATCAAAGTCTTGGTACGCACGGCGGATGTTCGTCCGCGTGTAGATGCACGCCTGCGCCGCGTTGAGTTCCTGGAGGATTTGCGTTGACATGATTTGAATTGGGTTGAGTTGAGATCAGATGTAAAGGTCATGGTCTGGAGGAACTGACCTGTCTCTGGAACGTTCGCGAGCCATCTCGCGTGCTGCCTTACCGATACGGTATGAACCGTAGATGACAGCAGCCCATGCCACTGGTGTGGTTAGGCATGCGGCAATTGTACCAGCAACCAAAACCGTGGCGCCACCAGCAGTGATTGCAGCTTTGTCTTCAGGTTTCATCAGTAATCCTTAATACATTTGGAAAGTGGTTGTTGAACTTAACTGTAGAAGTAAAATGTTTGTAACAACTTAATACAGATGGAAGAGATTAAGTACGTACCATTAACTCAGTTCCAGATTGAACCAACACTTGATGATAAGTTTTGGCTGGAAAAAATCAAACGATCCATACAAGAATGTGACTCTGTTAGTACCTTGAAAGAAATGGCGACCTTGCTTGCGCAGATCGCCACGAATCGTCAAGGTGTGATAAGGGGATTGATCCAAGACATGTTCATCTTCAACAATGTTGCAGTTGAACCAAGTGATGTGACCAACCCCCAGGTTCCTGGATCAGAGTGACTCGTCTTCCCCGGTGAGTTCGTTGCGTGAGGGCAGAGCCTTCACTTCAACGGCATCAGTGGTACGGGAGACGGGCAGGATCTGCACGCCATCCTTGATTCCATAGGCACCACCAAGACGCTGGGCATCTTGACGGGAGTGCTGGTTGATGTAGTCATCAAACATCTCCTGCATCTTCCAGGTGGATTCACGATCTTCATCAGGAATCGACAGGCGATTCAAGGATTCGACCGCATCATCCTGGGAGCTGTAATCAGGAATCTCGAAGGATTCGATAGCGCAGATCTCAACGTTGTTAGCACCACGCATCTCATTAGCGAGGACGGGAGCAAACACCGTGGTGGCATAGAACTTCTCGTTGAATGCCAGAGGCACTTCAGAGTCCAGTGCTTTGCTCAGGCACTTGGACATTTCCTTCTCGTACAGCTTGACCTTGTCCGATACGTCGGTGCCGTTGAGACCCTTAAGAGTAAGGACCATCGGGATCTTGTGAGCACGCTTGTTGTCCTGGGTCAGGATGTAGACCAGATACTTGGTGCGCACGCTGTACTTGCGCTTGTACATCTCACCTTTGCTGTTGGCCAGATCAGCGGCCACCTTGTCGTTGTCAAACATGGCTTTGACATCGGGATCTTCAAAGGTGCCAATCGTCTGGCGCATCCCAGTGGTTTCTTCCACCATCAGTGGAGAACGCAACAGGATCTGAACGCGGGGTTCAGTGAAGTTGAGACCTTCCTCGATGGAAGTGTTGGGTGCCATGCCAAAGGTTTGCTTGTAATCCCAGATGACAGAACCTTTGGTGAACTGATCTTCTGTTGCAGTCCAACCGCAGGTATCAAGATCGGACTTACGGACAAACCAACCGCGTACTTTGGATTTGTTTAGAGGTTGAATGGTGACAAGATTCTGGTAACCAGAAACAAATTCTTTGGACTGAAACATCCGGAAGGAGTCGAGTCCACGGGTTGCAAGCGCAGCAGTTTTCTTGGTGGTCATGGAAGAAGTCATGGTTGTTTCGTAGTCAGGAGTGAGCAGAAACAACCATGAC
>Ga0255143_1000024_pt1 | contig 66774 bp, 78 predicted proteins | sample Atl_Cont_RepC_0h_FD_183625 | JGI IMG/M metagenome (GOLD analysis project Ga0255143, IMG submission 183625) | Freshwater microbial communities from Altamaha River, Georgia, United States - Atl_Cont_RepC_0h | ecosystem: Environmental > Aquatic > Freshwater > River | place: USA: Georgia | collected...
ATCGTTCAGCTGTATTTTGTCTTAAGGTAAACCATTCCTTTGCTGTTTCCGCAGCTGCTTTACCTGCTTCAGTGTTCTTTTCTGGTGTATCCACGCCAAAGAGACGACAGTGCTGATCCACAAGCCAAATACCAAAACCGAGATCAATATCACAAACGAACGTATCTCCATCGATAAGTCGTTTAAAACGAATGCTATATTCATACATTAGCGGTGTCTCGCTGCTTTCTGTGCTATTGTTCTAGGCTGTGCTACAAACTGTTTGCCAGCGCGATTACCAGCTGCTTTAGCTCGGTTTGTGGCTGCTATCTCACCTTTAGATAATGAACCCCATGCCTTATCTGGTAAATAGCGTTTCTTACCTTCACTAGGAGTTCCGTCACTTGTACGCCATTTTTGATCAGTCCATTTAGACAGACTGTTATCACTAGTCTTAGGGCCGACGTATCCACCACCGGACTTTTTGTATTGCTGTGTAGCAAGCTGCGCCTTACGTGCTGACCATTCGCCGGGATCACCACCTTTTGTCCCTGCCTTCACACTAGCGACGATGCGTTTCCATTTAGCTGGATCTCGTTTAATTGCTGTAGCCATTTATTTTTTTACTTTCAGTAATTTTGACATTTTGCTCTGTCCTAAATACGCACCATTGCGTCCTCCTAAGGCAGTTTTCCCATACGTATTTTTATCGTCTTTTACCCCTAATACTCTTCGCATCCAACCGGGATCATTCTTTTCATCTTGTATTTCTATTTGTTTTTGTTCTTCTCTCCATGCCTGATAACTAGCGTTTTTATTACCTTTGATGCCTCTGTCAATTGGCTCTTGTATAGATTTTGTTACGCCTTTAGCAACATCGTCAATAGCTCCGCCGATAAATGGAATGGACTTTAGTTTTTTACTTACACTAGGTGGTAGATCTGGTCTGATGCTTTCTAGAAACTTATTCTTGCTCTCAGCATCGGATTGAATATTCTTCAGTCGCTTACGTGATAATCCAGTGAACTGCTTATTAAAATCTTGTGGCATAACGATTCTCCTGCTCTATTATAACCAAAAAAGCCAGCACTGGCGGATGCTGGCTTTCTGTATGCAGAGTATGGAGACTCGGACTTATGAATGTGAGTTTCTGGAGACTTTCATTCATATACTCACCCTTCGGTGGCACAAATATAATACCACCACTTAGTAGAAAGAGTAAGATCTAAGTGGTGGCATTATCCCCAGTGCGTTTACATACATGGGGGACTCCTACTGCTGGGATCGAACCAGCGACCATTCGGTTAACAGCCGAACGCTCTACCGCTGAGCTAAGTAGGATAACAAACTATTCTATTGCTCCTTTGAGCCACTGGCTAACTCTATCTGTGAAAGGTACGTCAGGTAATGCGTTATCGCACTTCTCACGAACCAGCTCTGATTCCGTTTGCTTACCTTCGACTGTATAGCTGTCAACATTTCCGGTGTCATTCGCAGAACGAACATGCACGGATAGTTGACGTCTCGTTGCTTTCTTGTTTTCATCATCATCCCCTTGCGCCAACTTTTGACTTAAACGCATTACATCTATGACGTTGACAGCGCAGTCTGTATCTCTACTTACAGCATACGCAAGGAACCACATTGCTTTAAGGACATCATCCTCGTATGCAGCCCCTTCCTTCTTACCTGCCCTAGCAAGATATGCAACAGCAGTAAACAGATACCTATCAAGGTTCCACGCATCAGCTGCGTGTACAGGCTGTAATTCACTTTCATTGTAATACGCCATCTATACCCCCGTAGATCCAAAGCCACCAGCACCACGTTCGGTCTCGTCAAACAACGAACCTTCTTTTAAAACCACTGGTTTACAAAGTGATACAGGAGCTATAACAAGCTGTGCAATACGCATACCGGGCACAAACGTAAACGTCTCATCACTCATATTTTTGATGATGACCTTTACCTCACCTGTGTAATCAGCATCCACTGTACCGGGGCTGTTAAGCACAACGATCCCGTGTTTGTAAGCCATACCGCTGCGAGTACGAACCTGAGCCTCATAACCATCCTCCAACTTGATCTTCATACCAGTTGGAATCAACATGATCTGCCCCGGTCTAATAGTGACATTACGCTCAGCTATATACTGCAGGTCTATTCCTGACGCTTTTTCTGTAGCGCGTTGTGGATTAAATAGATACTCGCAAGACCGAGCACCGCAATAAATAATTTCAAGGCTATCCACTACTCCGCTGCCTCAGAATCAAACGTAGTCACAATGCTGTCCAGTGCCATCATCAAGAAGTCAATCACAAAACGAGCTGGAATTTTGACTCCGTCGTTACGCAAATTAGCACAGTACTGCGCAGCTTCCACCAGCGACAGCCCAGTCTGGTACTCAGGCACGTTGCCGTCATTCTTGCGTTTCACAGTAACTGAATACCCGTGCTTAGCACTCTGCTGTACCGTTACCTCACTGTCATTACCCTGCGTCAATAAAAACATAGCACACCTCAATATATGTATAACATATGGTACCACAATTGTATGGATCCTAATTTCTCCGTGGGGAGAAGATGTTCTCCGATGGGAGAAATAGTAAAGATAGCTGAGAGAAAATAGGCGTAGGAATCGGTATCTAGTCGAGTGTAGGCGGGGTAGGGGCTTGCCATGCGGGTGGGGGGAGGGTGCCCCGGCTCGGCAGCATCTAGTCGTTTTTTACCGCTGAGCATATTACGGGTGTAGGCGACGCACCATGCGTTCCCTGCGGGCGGGCGATGTTCACGGTAGCATCGCCCGCCCGTTTTTTTTACCGTATCATCGCCGATTGTTTACTTGAGTTTAGTTTATGGAGGTTCGATTATGTCAGTAGAGTTAGTGCGTTCGCAGTGTATTACGTTGCTTGACGGTCTGAGTGACCTGTTCGCCGATACGACGGCGGCAGACCGTGTGGAGCAGGCACGTAAGTATGTGCATCAGGACATTAAGACAGGGCGTTCCCGCCTGTCCGCATACCTGCCCGCCCGCACGGGTACACCGTGGAAGCCTGAGGTTACGCTTCAGGATATCGTTGGTATCATTCGTCTGGCACACCGTCAGGGCTTGATTGCCGATGATGACTACGTAGACTTCAAGCAGTTCCACTTGGACCAGCGAGAGTTGCTCCGTGGTGAGCAGGTGGTGGATGCCATCACCATGCTCCAGAGAAGTCTGGATGCCTACGCCCGTCGCACACGCTGACGGGCAGACCACCCGGTACAAGTTACCGGGTGGTTTTTTTATGACTTATGGAGTTAAAAAAATGAGAGAGTTTAAAGCAGAGATTCAACTAAACAACGGGTTCAGTGGGTGTATCTCTATCGTTCGTAATCGCATGACGATTGGTAACCGACAAGGACTATTCGAGATTGCATACATTACGCCTGAGGGGTGTATTGTTGATGCAACCATCATGGGTGCGTTGACTGCATCGGAAGTAATCAATTGGGTCAAGCGGTACAAGAATGACCGCGACCTTCTCCTGCGGTTGGTTGCCATTGATTTGGCTGAAGCCAATCGTGCTCGTCGGTTCATGTTTGCTTTGGACGCCCAGTTGGGCAAGGAGGTGTGTAAATGATTGTAGTTGTTACTCGGCATCTTGGGGCAGTTGAGTGGCTGATTCGCCACGAGATCATCCCTAATGACGCTAATGAGGTAAGCGTGATTGACCACGCCACTCCTGAAGATGTAACTGGGCAAGTCGTGTACGGCGTATTGCCGTTGCACCTTGCCGCTCTGGCAAAGGAAGTCCACAGTATCGACATCCCCAACTTACCCGCTGACAAGCGTGGTAAGGAATTGACTGCTGACGATATGGACACGCTCAATGCGTCCATCGTCAGTTACAAAGTCCTCCCAATGGAAGATTGGGTGGCTATTCGGGAAGAGATCAAGGCTCTGGATGACAACCTTGCGTGGGTCCAGCAGAAACTGGAGGAGGAGAAAGAATGGGACTAAAACACCGTTCTCGTTGGTATAGTGACTGGCGTTCAGACGTCAGTCGGCTGGATGACGACCAGCAACTCATCGATGACACCATTGACACGGTGCAAGCCATGACAGGCTGTGCTGTGTCGATGTCGGCGAATACGGCGCTGGATGATGCGCGTGGCGTTTGGGTTCGCTCAAACGACGACGCTATCCTGCGTCGGTTCCGCCGAACACGCTAACACGCTGAGGAAATGAGGCGTGTGCCCTGCCCAGTCAATCTGGGCGGGGCGCTTTTTTTGTAGGAGTTTATTGTGAAGAAGTTAATTAAGTTCATCAAGTCTATTGACTGGTCAATGCACTACATGGCATTGATGCTTATTGCACTCGCCGTGGCTGGCTGCTTGGTCGTTGAAATGAGTAAGCGACACGAAGCAGAGTTAGACAGACAACGTGCTGTCGAAATGCTCGAAATCGAGCGTGACCGTCGTTACAACGACAGTCTCATCAATTAAGGAGTTTATTGTGAAAAAGTTGGATGCAAAGATTTTGGAGGCTACGCCTAGTAGCCTTCTCGCTAACCTAGACGCACTGAAGTCGATTCAAGTGCGTAACCGTCGCACACCAAGCGACATCGTCACCTCTTGTGTTGCATTGTGTGCTCAGGCACGACGCACTCACCCGCAGCTTGAAAAACTGATTTACAATCTCGAAGATCAAATGTGGATGGTAAACGAGTGTTATGACGCACTCTGGGTGCTGTCCATTAACGCACGATGGATTCCAGTAAAAATATGAAGCAACTAATCGCACGGGTCTCGCCAGAGGCCCGTTTCTACATCGTTTTCTGGACAGTAATGTTCACACTCGCAGGAATGGGGGCAAAACACAAAGTTGACAACGCAAAACATCATGGCACTACGCAACGCACTGGTAAAATCGGACAGCCAAATGGCTGGCATGTCAATACGATGCGTGGAAGTCACCGCTGATCGTAAATACAGGGAACGAACCGTCACGTTCGATGATTTCCGAGCCGAAATCATCTGGGCGTTGAAGACGTTCAAAGACCCGTCATGGGCTGGCTACGTCACAGAACCCACGAACTGTGACAACCCACATTGCCCACTGTACACCGGGCCTGAGTACACACTCACAATTAAAACTCACGGACGAGGCGACCGCACCATGTGGTCGTGGATCGACAGCGAGCTGGATCGCAAGGCATATGAAACATACTGCTACGACCACAGCTGGCTAGAACATCTGGAGGTCAAATGATAATCAAGTCACCGCATCTGGCGTACAAAGTTATGTCAGATGTGGCAAACATGATGAACGCACGAATGTTCACACTAAGCAATCACCAACACGTAACTTACATCGCACTCACTAACAATGATGGCAATGTAGGTTACTGGTCACACGATGATGATGACTGTGAAATTGTTATCAACAATAAAAATCACAACGTCAAACAATACTTGCATAACGTACGCAAACGTCGTAAGTGACACGTCGTCACGGAGGGGTCAAAAATTATACCCCTCCAATTTTTACAGGGGGGAGGGGTCGGATATTACCCCCCTCATTATATTGAATAACAATCAATGTAATACTTATAATGTATCCGACAGAAAGAGTTCACCATGAATACGACACAATCAGTCCCCGTACATTTGCTCTCCAAGAAAGAGCAAACACGACTCATAAAAGCTGGCATCATCCAGCCAATCCATGACCCGATGAGGGAGGTAAAAGAGAGATGGTTCAACTTGTGTAGGTATAGCCAATGGGTTACAACCACACGAATGGCTAATCTATGTGGTGTTACACGCACCACATTCACTACGTACATGTCCAACGACGAGACGCGTCAACGTCTCATTGATAAATTTTGGGATGCAACACGTCCGTCACAACGTGACGTCACGTTCATCTTCAATACGTTCCGTAACGTTGCACGAAAGGGTGAAATCGATAATGGGTAAATGGAATATCGGCGATCGCGTACAGTCTATACGCCGTCCCGGATTCTATGGAACTGTGGTTAGCGTGGAGGGAAACCTCCACGTTAACCCAGACCACAACAGGATTATGGTCAAGTGGGACAAAGTAAAAAAGAACTCACGAGGCCAGTGGATATCAGGCACACTTGACGAGTTGCCCATCGACTTGCGCTCAAGCAAGGACCGCAGCTTGTTACCCGCTGCGGGTAAAAAGTTGACCGGATCTGAATACGGTCGCATTCTTGGTAATAAAAGGTTGAAAGAACTATGACGCTATTCTTGTTCTCCATCGGCGTAGTTATCCTGTCAGTTTTGTACTTGGCAGGTTATTTTTTCAGCACCATCAGTGAGTATCAAAAGAGGATTGATAATGAGTAAATTCATGTCACCTAGTGAGTTTGTCAAGAACTTGGCAACCTCATTGCAAGGTGTATACAACAATAAATTTGATGAAATCAATGTTTCTCGTTCGACTATCAATAACCAATACATTGATGGTCGCAAACGCTTTCATGCCACGGTTCAAGTTCACTGTCAGAAAGACAAACCATATCAGGTGGCTCGTGCCACAGTGGATCTCATTGTTCGACAGGACAAAGAAGTGACGGTGTTTGTCTCGTCACCGTCATTCAACGAAGAAATAGTATGGCAGTCAGATCCTGACTCAGCCAACTATTGGTTGACAGATGTAGAGACATTACTTTTACAGGAGTACAACAATGACAATAGATGAAAAGAAAATCGCCTACTGGAAGTGGGTGAATAACATGATATTGATGGCAGAGATGACCAACATGTGTCTGCCTAAAAACCTACGGAAAGACTTTCAGACTGAACTTCCACAGACAGACGATGTCGAAGTTCAGTACCAATTCATGCTGAACTACAACAAGAATAAAGCACGAGAGTTGCGGGAGTTAATGAGTTAATGAGAATAGAACACTATCTAATCATGTTAGCCAAGTATACTTGGCTACATATTCATCCCGGTGATGGAATGCGTAGACTTATTCAAGCACGAGGGAATGAGGAACTAGATGCGTGTGACTCATATCTTGATTCACACGCTAAAGAGTACAAACACAAGCTCAAAGATTTCTGCGAGACACATCTTCCACACATTGATAGCCGTGCTCGGTTCAATGACTGGTGTGCAGATGAGCCAACTGATGACGAAAAACAGAAATACCATAACTACATGGCATACATAGTAGTGTATGGTGCTGATGGATTTGAGCACACGCCAAAAGGATGGACTGTAATCGAAGTCTGATTAATGTGAGGGGTGCGTCTCACTAAAAACGCACAGAAAGATTACCGATGATTAACACAACTAAGTATAAATGTGCAACACTTACAGATTTAAGATATGCCATTGCAGATGCAAATCCTACAATGTTCAAAGATCTTACTACAAAAGAACTGCGTTACATTGTTCGTCGCATAATGCCACTAAAAATTGATAAAGAACCAATCCAACGTATTATGCCAGCATCTGTTCTCATCAAAGCTTTGTACGAAGATGTAACACAATCAGATATTCCAAGCACAATGAATATTTGGCTTGATACTTGGAACGAAACATTGAGTTCTTTTTATCAAAAATATGTTCTTGAAGAAACATCTGTTTACTTCATCATCGACGATTCCAAACATCATTAATCAATGTGAGGGGTGCGTCTCACTGACAACGCACAGAAAGAGTTAACAATCATGTCCGTAAATATTTACACCAACTATTTCGTTGATCGTTTGACCGCTAACCATGCTCGCCTTCAAGAAGGCACGCTTGGTAAGTATGAATACTATGAGTCATACTCACATGAGTCACAGATGAACATCAACGATCATCGATTTAGGTTGGTGTACAAACTCCGCATTGAAATAGCCGACAAAGAAGGTAATGCCTTGCCAGTACCTAACGTCATCATGGGCGTAACCTTTGAAGCCTATGAAGATGAAAGTGTTACAGTTCTTTCGCCATCTGCAAGTAAGAGTGTTGATTATAATGTCAAACTTACAAAGACTGAGTTCCTTGAACAAGTGGCAGAAGCCATCGAGAAGTTTAAATCATTCATTGAGGACTTCCCAATTCCTCAACTTGAGTTTGACTTCTGGCCACAGACTGCCAAACTCATGAAGCAGTTTGATCGCCAAACATCATCAACTGCACGTGACAACTCAGACTTCCTGTCACTAAAGTAGTTATATGTGAGGGGTGCGTCTCACTGACAACGCACAGAAAGAGTTTAATATGACCAAGCGAGATAAAGCACATATGACCGCAGTACTAAAACACTGCAATCTTGACGTGTTTACATACAGCCCCGGAGATGGTGTTACACGCTACAAGTTTGCACCCAAAGGCATGTACGGCGATTACTTTGTAGCCGACCGTGGAGCACAAGCCTGTGGATTTAGCGAAGCAATGACATGGCTGTATGGCTATCAACAAGCACTTCTTGATCATCACATGAATGGAGAAAAAATCTAATGCCACTTACATACGACACAAGCAACTGTCATCCGATTGTTCGCGAAGAACTTGCTGGAATCACAGAACGCATCATTTTTATAACCATGAATACTCGTCATGGATGGGAGTTGAACAAGAAGACAATGCCCGTGTTCATTCGCAGGTTCAACCTGTTAAATAAAACATGGAGGTATTTATGTATGGCTGATACGACGCACATGCGACAAACACATGACCGTATATGGCTTGACAAGTTTGGACTGCAATGGATCGGCGATGAGTATCCTCACCTTGTTCTAACTGAAGACTCAGTGCAGACGTATTGGTTCGGACTCAAAACTAATTGTGGTCAAGACACAGATGCAAAATGGAACAAGAATTTCTTGGAGAACCAGTATCGTGAATCTTTTGATCAGAGTCCGTTTTATCTGCGATACAGAACGATTGAACAAGTAAAGGATATATACAATGAGCTTTGTATTCAGGCCGATTAAGTACACGTTTTGGAGCACGTTCGGGGATAACACCCCGAACGACTTCATCGCTTGCTACATCGAACCACGTTTTGGTAATGCTGATGGTGTAGCAATACGACGACGACTCGCTCGTGAGATTGGATGCACTGGGTTGAGAACTGGCATCGAGTGGCTTTGCCATGACACACAGTACAGCATGTACTCTGAACGCCATTCCATGATAGGTTTTGCTGAGGTACTAGAACCTATCACCGTTGAATCGAAAGCACAGGCTAGATCTATCTGTGCATTTATGGAGTTAAAACAATAATGATTAAAGCAAACTGCAAGTATACGTTCCAACCTGTAGGTATGGATTTATTCTATCCACATGACATCAATGCTGGAGAAGAGGTAACCGTACTACCAACACCTCAAGGTTGTCCTAACCCAAGACCAATGAAGATGGTGTACGTACGTTCCACTAATCAACCATGTGTGTTGGTACTTATGAATAGCCTACAACCAAGGAGTAAAAAATGAGTGAATGGTTCAGCTTGGAAGACAGAAACTATCAAAACGACCACCGTGTACGCGGTGGTCGTGATCGTTGGTGGATTGCAATTGATGAACGCAAGATGCTAGTGAGGCACAAGTATGACAGTAAGACCAATAAACAAGTTTGGTACAAATTCAAATATGAAGCCTGCGATACATGTGATGGTAAAGGCCATCACGTTAATCCTTCTGTTGATTGCGATGGTCTAACAGCTGAAGATATGTATTACGGTGGTTACGAAGAGGACTACTTTGAGGGCGTGTACGACGTGGCTTGTTACAAATGCCATGGTGAACGAGTCATGCCAGTAAAGTACGGAAAAGCAATATACAAAAAATCAAATGAGGAGGATCGTTATGAGTGATGACAACATATTCCTGCAAGCATGGAATGAAATTATAGAGGACCGCGAGGTAGCACAAGAGTGCTACCTTTCTATTTATCAAGTCGAATCTTATTACGGTGGACCAGAGGAAGGAGGATGGTGGGGTTATCTACACATACTAAAAGAGTATTGCAAATGCTCGTCTCGTGAGGCAGCAGAAATGCTAATGAAAAAACTACAGGAGCGTTGTGAGCAATTAAATAACGAAGCAAAAATTGCTGATGGCGAAGATTGTCTGCGCCACATGGAACGTGCTGATCGGCGTGGTGAAGACGTTAGTGATGACGGATATGACGGACCATCGACATACTACATGACGATTGAATCGGTGCCGGGTGAGAATCAAGTAACAACAAAGAGTCATTATGAATAAGCGATACAAAGAAGAGTATTACCATGCAGCTGCAGAATTTATTATGCAAACTGCTGCAACCATATGGGAGTTGCAATGGCATAACAGTGAATGGAAACACTGTCCAAACAATGCACATCGTACATACAGCATTGACGTGCTTGATGAGGTCGATCCACACTACACGTGGACATTCCGCATTGAGTGTGGTTTTGCACTTGACTGCGTAGGCAAAAAATGTAAAGGCGAATGCGATGACCTTAGTACAGTCGGTGTAAACATTGGCTGGGATGGTATCAGCGAAGAGGAGGCGCATTATATATGTGACATTATCGATAAAGACGACAACAAATATAGTAAATATTGGTTTTGGAATGACGGAGTAACAAAATGACAGCTAAAGAATATCTCAACAAGTTTGGGCTGGATGCAGATCCAGCCCTTTTTACTAACGTAACTAATAACAAGCACATGAAACCCAAGTACAATTCGTACTGCTTTTATAACGGCGTGTCACAACTTGATCGGCGTTCGCCTATCATTGCAGTTATGTCCAACTGTCAATACAACCCAGAGGATTACAACATCAAGACTGGTGATATGTTACAGACATACATCATCATGCGTGATGTCCACCCTCAACATGCCATTGACTTTATGATTGACGACTGCATCTGTGGCAAATGTGTACACAAAAAAGGTTGGAAGAAACACATTGTCAATGGCAAGGTCAAGCTTGTGCGTACGTGTTACGTTAACATTGGCAAGGGTGTTACTGCAATCTGGGAGTCATTCCAGCGAGGCAATGTACCTATTGTGTCTAGCACTGTTGCTGCAACAATACAAGTTGTTGCTGGCAAGCAGACTCGCATGGGTTCGTATGGCGATCCTGTAGCCGTTCCGTTTCCTGTATGGGGCGACCTGTTACGCTACAGTCTTGGTCATCGTGGCTACACACACCAATGGCGTATGAAGTTAGCTCAGCCATTCAAGGGCATACTACAAGCGTCATGTGATAACTATACTGACCAGTATGAGGCAGAGCAAGCTGGCTGGGGTACATTTACTGTCCTGCCTGAGCATGACTACGTCAATCGTAGGCACGTAGCCTACAGCAAGGGTATGAAGCAATGCCCCAGCGACCCATTTATCAATGAGATGCGAGCGTATCGCAATATGCTACCAATGCACACAACGTGTGTTGGTTGCCCTGCGTCTCTCCAATGTGATGGCGACAGCCATGTTGTCATCCGCGCCCACGGCCCTGCAGCTAAGTGGGTTTAATTAAACAAACAAATAAACACGAGGTAACACAATATGTTTTATTCAGTATGTGAGTACGAAGAATGGTCAACTGATCACTACGATTATGCACGTGACCAGCACTACACAGAAGACGGGGAGTTTCTCTCCCCGTGCGTTGGTGTAGAATTGATGTCGCGTGTAGGCAAGATGATATTTACAGACGTAAGTGTTGTGTACGAAGATAGACGTGTCATCGAATTCATTGATGAGGCTGTCAAACAGATGAAAATTGATAGGCCAAACAGTTGGGATATAGAAAAGTTTTGTGCTCTTGTTGCATCTACATATCACGAAAGAAACATTGACGAGTTTAATGATGCAATGTTTGAGTTTATCTATGACTGCACATACAGCGAGTGGACAGACATGTACAGTGGTCAAGATCTGTACGATGATTGCTCACTACTACAACCAAATGGATGGGGAGAAGACTAATGACAGAAGAAGAATGGAATGAAAAAGACTTAGCTTTTGAAAAAGAGCTGCGCAAACTCCGGGAGAAATACCCGGAGTTTTATATTGAAGTATGGGGGCCATATGACTTTGTTTGTGGAGTGAATAGAGAAGAGTTTCAATCACATGACTTAATCATGGCTGAAATCATTGAACGAGAAGATGAATGGCCAGAAGTTGTAACAGAATTACACGAAGGATTTGATGCCAACTATGGCACAAACTGGGACAGGATCGACATAACAGTAAAGGAAGTACGACGTAATGCAAGCAAGTGACACACATGTCAAGTGGGTAATAGGTGATATTGATCGAGAGTTTTGGTACGACCAGATTACAGAAGGTATACGTCATTGTGAATGGGTAGTTGAATGGAATGCTGGCTGGATTGGTTATGATAATCAAAAGACATTGTTTCATATAGATATTCACGATGAAGAAGAGGAGGTGCATACAATATCTTCTCTCGACGTGCTTACTTGGTTACAAAAAGCATGGTCACTTGGAGATCGTACGTTTGAGGAAGAACAGCAAGTCGATCAAGATGTTATTGACACAATGTTACAAGAGTTATGTTTTGGTGAATTAATTTACGGATAAGGAATAAAGCAATGCCTAATTGGTGTATGAACGAGTTAACAATCACTGGCCCAGCAGACAAAGTGTCTGCTTGGGCTGAGTTACACACTACAAAGTATGAGACAAGCACATCAGTACTAGACTTCAACAAGTCTGTGCCAGAGCCATTGGATGAGAATGGTTGTGGTGATGTCAACTGGCAATACAATAACTGGGGCACTAAGTGGGGAGCTTGCGACACAGGCTACTTAGACTTCAAAGAAGGTCATATTGTTATTGGTTTTGATACAGCATGGGGTCCAGCTGACACATGGTTACACACTATGTCTGACATGTTCCCTGATCTTGAGTTCCACTGTAGATATGCTGAACCCGGCATGATGTTTGCTGGTGATATCTACGCAGGACCAAAAGGATACAGTCACGAACAGCGTTCAGATGATGACCTAACAGATGATGACCTACATCTAATGGGTGCTGAAACGTGTGTTCAATGTGAGAACTGGGAGCACAAATGCACCTGTGAGTAGGATATACTCATGTATTACTTTAATAATTGAAAGGTTTTTATGTTACAGGATTTAATTAATTTGCTTGATGCAATGAAGAAGAATAGTGATTACAAAGACGGGTGGGACAAACTAGAACCACTCATTGGATTAAATGGTGTAGTGTCCCTATCGTGGCCACAATGGCGTCTCAAAATTGTTACGTTCAGGATGCCGAAAGAATGGGATGGCAGCACAGAACAAGCAGAAGAAATACGTACCATTGACAATTTGTATTGGCACAATGATCAAATCATATGGATTACAGACAAGAACAAAAATCAATATGATGAATCTTCTCTTGTGCGTGTAACTATAGCGGAGATCATTGATGAGTTCCTGTCTGGTAAGTGGACACCACCATGGAAATGTGGGTACTGCGTGAGTAGACATAAGGGTTCATTGCATCCAAAGTTCTAATGCCAACACGTAGACGTAATGCTTACCATGCTGTCTGCTATATTGTGTCAAGTAATAAACGCAATGTAGCAGTCAGCAATCAATTTGTTGCCAAGATTATTTATCAACACTGGATAAGTATTTGTCAACAACAAGCTATTGATAATGTCATCACTGTACATGCATTGATGTCACCCAATAGCTGGTCTACTTGGAGCCGTAAACATATAGTGCGCTTGTTAAACAACGCATGGAAGTGGAGGCTGTTATGTAAAACAGAAATTAAAAACAAAGAAACAAAAGAAACACTATCAAATACACAAATGAAAGTAACAGGAGATGATTATGAATACAACGCTGAATACACATACAGCTTGCTGCCGAAATCAGTTTTACACGCGCTCGATAATGCGCTCAATGACGCAAACATACTTCAATTGTTACTACGTGCACCTACAGCATTGGCTGCACACGTTGCAATAAAAACAGAAGGTTACGTTAAATGGGCGGATGGCACAAGAATAGACCATATCAAACAGGTATGGGAGTTCTTGAATTATGAGATCAAAAGGTGACGATCCAAGAGTTGGATGCATCACAACATTTATTATGGTGTTACTCGTTGCAATAGCATTGTACATTGATGTAATACGTAATAGATGAGACGTAATAGAGCAGAAGCAACACTGCAACAACAAGTTGTACACCTATTAACAACGTGTGGTTATACAGTTATGGAGATTGGCAAATCACGTGGCAAAACAAGATGTGTCAAGTGTGGGAACTGGAGTTACTCAACTGGCTGGCAAGGCAATACAGTTGGAGCACCTGACCTCTATATCCATCACAAGCAGTGGAACTTCTGCTCTATTGGCATTGAGTTGAAGACAGAGAAAGGAGCTGTGCGAAAAGAGCAACAACAATTTTCAGAACAACAATTAATCGTAATATGCAGATCAATAGAAGATGTAATACAGCAAGTGTTAGCTATTGACAAAATGTTTGGTAATGAAACTAAATTGGAGAAATTAACGTGGATTTAAATAAAGTGTGGCCTTTCACAATGGATGACCATGATACATGGTTAGATATTGACCCATTTACAATGGTGTATATTGCTCGACATCAAATGAGAGACAGTTCTCTATCATGCTTGACATCAGGAATATGGACATTTTTAAACATATGGACAACACGAGACAAAGTAGTTGAAACAATGAATAAACTTGGCCACGGTCCAGACGATTACGAAATACAAGTAGTGCCATTTGCTGAGATTTGCAGTATCTATCGGGCCATTACTCTTGACGGCGTACCGAAATTACTTATTGGTATTACAAGCGCCATGATAATGTCATCTACCTATATACCAAGTAATCAATTAGTTACGTGTCCGTCAACCATTTGGATGTATGCAGTTGATAAAAATAATAACGACGTTGTAACTAAAGATGGTGCTTTAATAGTCAGTCTTACAACGCACGGATTATTAGTTGAGTTGAACGATCATGTTCCTGACTTTGATGATGACTATGCGAAAGGACTATATGAAATCAAAACAATACCACTCATAGGTTTAGTGTCAAAAACAAAATTAGTTTTCACTGATCGTGAAACGTATGACGTTAAAAAGGCATTAGCCTTAAGTAAATCACATCGTAGAGCATTAACAGAAACGGAGAATAGTAATGTTTAACCCACGAGATCATTTCCTTAACCTGAAAGGCAAACAGTATTTGCCTGTAGCTCCACGTATTGCATGGTTCCGTGAGGATCATGCAGACTGGACAATCAATACATATCCAGTTGCAGAACTATCAGGGCCTGACTATGTTACGTTTGCAGCAGAGATACTCGACGGTGAAGGAAGACTGATTGCCAAAGCACACAAAACAGAACACGAGAAACATTTCTCTGACTATCGAGAGAAAGCAGAGACTGGTGCAATCGGTCGTGCGCTTGCATTATGCGGATACGGCACACTATTTGCTCAGGAACTAGAAGAACCTATTACGCCAGCTGGTGATATGCGCATTGTCGATGCGCCACAACAGGCCAAGGCTTCTACACTAACTCCGGGAAAGCAGTTTGCTTTTGAGTGCAAACGCATATGGGGTGCAGATATCACGCCATCAGATATGAAGCGTGTATTCGCACGTCTTGCTGGGCATACTAATACAACAGATGAAAACCTACGACTTGTCATTGAAGTACTACAGGGATTCAACACACCAGAAGAAGCAGAAGCAGTATTTTTATCAGAGGAAGAGAATAACTAATGGACACAAATAAGTTTGACATTATCGGTGATAGTTACTGGGACAAAGAAACTGGCGAATACGCTGGTCCTATTGATGGTTGGTTAGGCGACGAACTTAAAACAGAAGATGACGTTCTTTTAGCAATGCAGCGTTTACTAAAATATGAGACAGAATTAAAAGCTGAACAACTTGCCATGCAGTCTGTCGTTGATCGTTGCAAACAAATGGTCAAGGACAGAGAACGCAAAGTACAGTGGCTGCAAGCACGGTATGGAGCACAGATTGCTGACTTTGCTAAAAAACAACTTGTTGGTAAAGCTAAGACATGGAAGTGCCCATGGGGTCAAGTTGCATTTCGCAACACACAACCAACGTTTACAATTCATGATGAAGAAAAAGCAGCATTGGTCATTCCTATATCGACTGACGCTGTCCAGCTTCAATACAAAGTCTACAAAAGTAAGATACCAAAAGAAGTGCAACTTACACTTGTAGAACAATACCCAGATATTTTCTCTGTGACAGAAGCCACAGAAAATGTATCGATTAAAGCATTGACAGCAACAGACACAGAGGAGTAAGATTGCATTGCCCCTGAAACTATATCAACACAGGGGAAAACAACTACCAAATGGAGGACCACGGCATCAACACCGTGGTCCTTTTGTCCCACAGAAAGAAAGAGAATGAGTGACGAATTAGTTTACATAGGCAGTATCCCAGATGCAGTAAGTGTTACCGACGTAGGCTTACAGTTTAATCACGACATTGAATATGATCAGTGGTTACGACTAATGGCTACACTACAACAATTAACTACAGCGTTTCAGTTTGCAATTGGAGACGCACTTAACTATGGACAAAAACGCTATGGTGAAAAGTATGCACAGGCTATGGATGCTACTGGTTGCGCTTATCAAAGCCTTGCTAACTGGAGCTGGGTTTCTAATCATGTTCCTATTAGTAACCGCGTTGCAGGTCTTAGCTGGACTCACCATCGCTTGGTCGCAAATATGGGCACGGAACAACAGAAACAAATCCTAGAATCTGCAAAAGCTCGTGGGATATCTGTAACAGAGTTTGAACGTGAGTTGAAAGGCGAGAAAGAAGAAGAAAAGAAACCACTTAAAACAATAGAAATACCATCAGGCTGGTCAGTTGATGATGTCAATAAGGCACTGTCATTGATTAGTACTACACCAATACCTTTACAAGAAATATACGACGCAGGTCTTACTAAGTTATCTGAAGATGATGACGTTCAACGAGTAAGGTACTGCGATCAATGCCCATATAACCAATAAGGAATAACTATGATTACCGTATTTAACGGCAAGTCTTTTGGCTTGTCCGGTGCATCGTCGTCTGGCTTTGTACAAATTGACAGACTTCTTGTCAATCACATTGCAAGCTTTACACCATCCGGATTCATCACGTTCATGGCTTTAGTTATGCACGTTGACAATGAGGGATACTGTTGGCCTAGTATCAAACGTTTATGTGAATGCACAGGATTATCGGAAACAACAGTGAAAACTGCACTGCATCACCTGTCATCAATGAAAATCAATGACTGTCGCTTGCTGGAAATCAATGGCAGAACTTCTCCCAACGGGAGAACAACAAGCAATGGTTACAAACTGTTCCCAGATTCTGTACAGCATTCTGACAACGTAAAGGTACAAGCGGTGAAGCACGCACAAAAGGAGGTGGCTAAAGAAGATGACCCTGCGTTCCCCCTAATGCAAGCATTTATGATTGAACGGTGGGGTCAATTCTCAAGTGAAAACATAAGCGACAAGGATTGGAAAAACAATAGGTTAATCATCTGGCAAATGCACAAGGCTGGAGTGAAACCAAGTGATGTCATAGAGAAAGTCAAGACACTCAAAAACAAATGGCACTTAGAGATGATTACAGTCAGATCACTATGGAAGCATTGGGACACATATGCTTCATCGACGTACGGCAAAGTTACAAAAACTGCAAAGATAGAGGATTGGTTCAATGACAACGACTGATAAATTGCTGGCGATTCTTTCACAACTACCTAGCTCGATACCATGGACAGAGACAAGCGACACCGTATACAGGGTTGCAGTCAAAGGTTTGCCAGATGAAGATATTAAGCTTGGTATGCAACGCATTCTTACGCGCACAAAGTTTCGCCCTACACCATCTGAGGTATTGCTAAACGTAGCAATAGCAAAGTACGGCGATGCGCAACCACACATGGTTACTCAAGATATATCGGAAGCGATACGGCTTGGGCTTGATCCAAACAAGTTACATCCCACTGTTGTTCTAGTGTTGCGCAAGACTGGTGGTTTACGTGCGTGGCGAGTAGAGCCACCACTCAAAGGGCAACAACTTGCCGATGTTATTAGTGAAGTGTTATTGGTCAGATTAACGGATTATATTAATGAGCAACAGTAAGAGTCTTGGTTTCAACATAGAGATTCCATACGATGTTATGAGTGAGCAATCACTCATAGCATCAATTCTTCTCGGTGGTAATAAACTATTCAAGTCAATGCAACGGATTGACAAGTCTATGTTTTATCGTGTTGCCCACAGTTTAATATGGGAAGCATATAAAGCTGTAGATGATGCTAACAAAGAGATAGACATTGTCACGATCAATGAGGAGTTAGTAAAACGTAATGCACTAGAGGCATGTGGTGGGCTTGCATATCTTATGCAGTGTGCAGAACTACTACCAACTACAGGTCACTGTAATAGTTACGCTGACCTTGTGTGGGAATACCACAAGAGGCGTGAGATTATATTTGCATCCGAACATGCAAGTAAGCGAGCATCTACTGGTGATGATTCTACTGAAAATATAATCGCCGATTTAAATAAATCTGTTACATTCATTCAATCCGGAAAGGCTGTAGATGATTTATCTGTATTAATTTCTGACATTACAACAGAAGCTATTCACCGTACTGAAGACGCCATAGACTACAGTGTCTCTAGCGGATTTATAGAAGTTGACAGTATTACTGGTGGATGGCGTGACGGCGAGTTAATCGTCGTTGGTGGTCGTCCATCAATGGGTAAATCAAGCCTTGGTCTACAGTATGCATGGAATGCAGCTCTTGCATTACGAAAAGAAGAGAAGCGTACCGGGGTTCTAATAGTTAGCGCAGAAATGTCTAAAGCTATGGTTACTGCTAGGATGCTTAGCATATACAGTGGAGTAGACAGCCAATCGATACAGTCAAAGAAGCTATCTAGCTACGATAAAGACAGTCTTTCAGTTATTGCTCGAACAGCCAAGAGCCTAACAATACAAGTGGTTGCTGATCAAACAGTTACACTGCAATCTATTAGGGAAGCAGCCAATAGCATGAAAAAGACTGCTGAGGTTGGGTTGATTGTAGTTGATTACCTACAGATGATAACGATGCCAGCAAATGTCAAGTCAGAGAATAGGACTAGGGATATTGGTGTGATTAGTCGTGGACTAAAAGACATTGCTCGTGAGTTCAACTGCCCTGTAATAGCACTATCATCATTGTCTCGTGCAGTGGAGCAACGGCAAGACAAGCGACCAATGATGTCAGACTTACGTGAGTCTGGTGATATTGAATCAGATGCAGACGTGATTCAGTTTATCTACAGGGCTGGATACTACGAAAAGAAACAGGCAGATGATCACATAGATGATATTGATAAAGCAGAAATCATAACGGCTAAGAACCGTAATGGCAGGACGGGCGTATCACTACTCAACTTTGAGAGTAAGTACGCCCGGTTCACTGACTTTACATCAGACGACTTGTTTCTTTAAGTAGACTTTCTTGTGGTCATTATTGACGACGCAATCAAAATCAAGACTACGGGCAATATCTCTGACAGGTGCATACGATTTGCCATCTCGTAGAATACATTGAACGGCCAGTGCTTCACCGTTGAGGACTGGCCCATCTTCCCAAGCCAATAAAGAATCATCCCCAACGACAAGCCGAACAAAATCCCTGACAGGCGCGTAGGTTCTACCGTTTTGCACAAACGCAATAATGTGTTTGTCACCATATACAATCTTCCAATCTTGTCCACTTTGTAACAATGACCACGGTCGAACAAAATACAGTGCATCTTTACTTCTGTTTCTGTATAGAGGTCGATGAGCTACCTCATATCCGTTACGGCTTCCGTCGTTATTACTGTTCCCTTCAATGGAATACCAAATCCCATTTTCATCTTGACCTTCAACAATACCAATATGAAACGCATCTTGCCTTCCATTTCTCGAGGTCTTCACAAGCAATACAAGGTCTCCTGCCATTGGCGCTCGATGAAGAACGCCATGCTTTTTAGCAACAGCTAACCAGACATCGCAGTCTGCACTAAAGCATAACGGCCAATCAAGTCCACTCTTACTTTCCCATTCAGAAGCAACTCCACTAACAAACGATGCGCACCAATAACTTGCAATGGGTGCATTTACTAATGTGTTCCAACGATCAATTAAAGGGCCACAGTTACTGCCTATTGGCTGCTCGGTCACACCAATATACTTTTGTGCAATTTTAATAAACTGCTCTACCATGATTATCTAGAACCTCTCTCAGATGCTCGCTGTAACTGTTCCCAACTAACCGCTGGTAAAGTCTGTCTTGCTTGTTGCTCTATAACTTCGCTCTTCAATCTATCTGGACGACGAGTTGATGACTCAATAAGTTTTTGTGTTGGCATCAACGGATATGGCACAGGTTGTTTTCTTTCAAAGCCCTTACCACTTATATCTCCAGTTCCCGGTATTCCACTCCACAATGCACCTAACCCAAATTCACTAATGGTTTGAAATATTCCCGGATAATCATATTCAAACTGTTTTTGAAGACGAGTTATATCGCCATATCTAATTCCACCTTTTGACATATTTGGAATTTTGACATCTAAATCGTAGTTGTAATACTCATTTTCCAATCCAATGAAACGCATCCAGTTAGCCAACGAATGATTATAATCAGCGTTATCAACATATTGCATACGCTCAAGATCATTCATCATTTTTTGAATTGGCACCATTTGACCATTCATTGCTGCACGACTCATTCCATTTGGATATGCAAGTTTGAGTAACGCCAGTTGATAACCGAATGGTCCAGATTGCGCAATAAGCTCATCATAATGCGCAAGAAAATATCTCCATCCGGGATGCTCTTGATATGTTGCAGAGTTAAATATGTTGGTTTTACCTGTAAGTTGATCTTTCATTGCAACGTACATTGGGTTAACACGAGATGTAAATTCTGTGCTAAACATAGCCTCTGCTGCAGCAGCTGGTAATGATTCACCAGCCTTCATGTTGCGTTGCATTTGCAAATATGGCTGTAGTAAAAACCTATTCCATCCCATAATAATAGGTGGAGCCTGCACCTCCATATTTCCTAATGTCACAACCTTTGCTGTACCAGCTGGTGGTTGGGTAACTCCTAGTTTCTGTTCATCCATTAAATGTTTAATTTTTGCTATCTGATACCAGTGTGTCTGCTTTCCTTGAGCTGCTAGTAAAGCACGGCTTTGTGCGATGTTTTGCATAAACAAAGCAGCACCAAAAAGTAAAGCCGTATTAATAGCGGTTCCTGTAAAACGAGTCAAATAATAACTAAATGGTGTGTTAATAATATTTCCATCAGCCGTTTTTACTTGACCAATAGCCGATAAGAAATTATGGTATGCACCTAGATTAACTGTGTTGTAACCAACACCTTTAAAGAACTTACGCCATACTGGCCTAAACGCCATATTCACTAAATAACCAGCTGTCAACTCTGGCACCATAGGTAATAGAGTAAACATCTTAAGTGACTTACCCCAGTTAGGTGCGGTAAATATGGCTTGGGCTTTGTATTGAACCTCCCGTGCGACTGGATGTAATAACACGTCATCACCAACTGGTGAGCCAGAAATAGTGTTAATAATACGAGCAAAATTTCGCTTAAGTTTATTTTGCTCCATAGTAACTAACGAATCGCTTCTTCCTAAACTTTCAAAAACTTTGCGATCGACAATTCTAGCTAATTCTAAAAACTGTTTTATTCGCAATAAGTCAGTTGACAGTAACCCACCACGCTCAGTCATACCAACAAATGGAATTAGTCGTTGACCTAATACTCCTCCTCCTAAATTTTCAGCACCAGTTAACTGAATAGGGACATCTTTCAATTCAATTAACGGGTTAGCCGCTTTAATAGCAGCTGCTGTCGCATACCATTCTCCATATGATGTCGATAAACCAAACTCGTTTAAATCTTCAATGGTATAACTGCGACTACGGCCAAGTTCTTTGTCGTATATTCCGGGTACTGTTGCTTTTTTTGTAAATGGTATTGCGCCAATACTAAACTGACTTCCAATGCGACCATATTTACGGAAAATGCCATCAATAATTCTGTGATACATGATGTCGCCGTAAGCAGTATCTTTCTGATGAGCAAATAGTTTTTGGAATAGTGTCCCTTTACCATTACTTCCATGTGGGAACCAAATGTTAGGAGCCATGCCTAATAAGCCATACATCTGCATAGCCATATCTTTTGGTCGCATAGAAACTAATGCATAATTCTGAATAAACGGACGAGCAAAGTCACGGCTAAGTCGTTTTACAACTTCCCATCCGGAACCTTCTGTCCAAACATCTGCAATAGCACGCCATACAGGATAGTCAGGTGGCAAACTATTAGTCGGTAAAGTTGCACCTTGTCCGTTAGGTAAATTTTTTAGTTGGTCAATTTCAGCTGGACTAGAACTAAACATGGCTGAGATAACATCATCGTATTGATTCTCAGGGATAGTAAAGTACACGTCATCGCCATCAACTGACACGCCAACTTGGTCAACATCATTATGCTTTTGAATGATGATGTTTTCTGGTTGCCTATTAACACTGATGCGCTTTTCAATGTCTTCAAGACGTTGCAATTGCCACTCTCTTTTGACATCTTCATTGCCAACTGCCTCTACTGGTAATTCCCCAAGGCCACGAACTAAACTCATTTCCAATTCGCTAAATGGTTTAGAATGTTCACTTGGCATGTCACCACTAGACATCCATGTTCCTTCACGCCTATTATTTACAATGGCTGACTGAAGCATTGAGTAAGATTGATCGCCACTTCCAATGGTTACATTGTTGACCTTAAATTGCTTAGACATATCTTTGCGCCATGCAGAACTTACAGTCTCAGGATTTGTTCTTTGAGCGCGAGCAATTAACATCTTCGCAATAAACACTTCAGGACGAATGATAGAAGTCTTTCGTATACGTTCTAAAGACTCATAGTTTTCTGGGTTGGCTGTATCAAAATATTGATTCATTGCCACACCCATTAAAAACGCAGGGCTTTGAGTAAGGATGCGCTGGTTGTTAACCTCAGTAAGAGTTCCGTCATCACCATGTACATGGTAGAAACCCTTGTATGGATTATTTACTTGGTAAACCTTGTAACGTAGGCCAGTCTCAAGGAAATCTTTGTTTGTGTTTTTACTGAGGCGGTAGAGGTGTATACCTACATCACTACTAGTAGAACTGTAATCACGCTCGCGCAAAATAACGATACCTTTAGGATCAATGGCTAATTGCTCGGCCTCCATCTTACTTAAAGAATTTAAAATGGTTTCTGCAACGCGAACATCTAGCGGATCACCTACACTTGCATAACGCACTGGAGCTTCAGGGTTATACAAAGGATATCTGTTACTGTGAATATCAGCCTTAATTACTTTTCCAGAACGCAGATAGTCTGGAGCAATATTTACTACCTCGTTCGTACGTAAGTTGACTTGCAGCATCCGTCCAGAATCATCAACAATCCTGACCTTTCCATTGTCAACAAATGCACCTGTTGGAAGACTATACTTCTGCCAGTTATATCTAGCATTAGCGATAACGCGTTCTTGTAAATCAAGGATACTTGCTGTACTAGTTACAAGCCTTATTGCTTTAGCGCGTTCATTTTCATTTAAACTTGTTAAACGATCAAGGAACTCAGTCTTTCCTACAAAGTTATCTCTTCCAAAAATAACATCCATTGTCCTGTTGAGAACATAACCAGCACCGTTTACATGATGTGGGCGTCCTTCTAGTTCGATAGGCTGGTTAGTGGCAAGAGCCGTTAGTAAATCATTGATGATACGTATTCCAGAAAATGCATCAGATCCACCTATCTGGCTGGAATTAAGTACGTATTCAAAAATAGGTAACACACTACCAGCTGTTGTCCCATCAATGTAGTTTAACGATAACTGTTGTTCTTCTGGAAGCCCCTCATTGAATGCATCTATAACATCCTGCACTCTATCTTCGACCGGACGCCGCCCTTCTTTTACAGCAGCTCTATTGACTGGGCGTACAAACATTGCTGAGTACAACTGATTAAAGAATTCATTTTGCCCATCAACAATAAACGTATCTAGCTCCGAAAATGGAACACCTGCTGCCAGCGCTTTTTGTCGCAAACTGCCTTCAAGGGATTTAGAGAAGTTAGATAACGCGTTGTATTCCGCACTGCCATAGTCAATTGTGAATACATTATTGTTGTATACACCATGACGAGAATCTTTTAGTGCATGCCGGAATATGCCTTCGCGTTGCATAAATTGAGCTAGTGGTGTAACTCCAAACGTATTTAAACGTTCAAGAAAAGCATAACCTTCTTCTGTATATCCACCTTCCGGATTCATTAAACCCCGGCTACGCATTATCTCTAGTACATTGGCTTCAAATGTATTACGACCAGCAACAATTGGTGCATACATGTCAACACCAGCAGCTCGCACATCTTTACCTTGGTCTCCATGATAAGCAGCAATCCGTTGGGCTGGCGTAAACATATCACGAGTGTTAGTTCGGAAATCATTTGCAGTGCCAGTAAACAATTTCTTCTCAAGGGTAAGTTGATCTTGATAGGAATGATAGTCGGATATAGACCTAGTGATCGTATCTAACTTACTATTTAGGTCATACAGCGTAGCTGAAAATTTAGGATTAAAATCTCCAGAATAACCTAATAACTGGGGATTGTAGGTTGAATCCATCAAATCACGAGATGAAACTAGATATCTAGCAGTGCCCTCAAAGCGCCTGCTTGAACCGCGTTTATTTTTGTCACGTATTGCAACAGTAACTGGAGCTTCAATTACAAAATAAGAATCAGTATTTGGAACAGTTGTATACCGTGGATCTTTTGGTCCGGCATCAGCAGCATCGTCAGTTACAGCAAAACGAGTGCTGAAAAATCCATCAGGCAGTACGCCATCGTTGTCCCTAAGACTAACAAAATCAAATTGCTTTCCGCCGATAGTGTAAGCAAAAACTGTTTGACGTTGATAATCTCCCTTGTTACGGAGAACTACTTTGTCAACAATGCGACCATTGTACGGTTGCGACCAGTTTTGACTTTCCGTTAGATCTGTAAGCTTGTCGCTTCCGGCTGGTATTACAAAAAAGTCTACATCGCCACCTGCATTAACTAACTGATGTATATATGCCAAAGCATTCTTGTTATCAAATGGCACATTAACCTGACGATTAATAGGCTCGCCGTTTGGACCCGCTATTGTATATTGAACCTTAAAACCAAACTTGTGATGCACAGAGTCTGTTTGACCAGTTGACATCCACATCTTTAATAGGTCAGATACATTAAAGATGTTATGTGCATCAGTATCTAGACGGCCTTTATTAGGCACATACAACCGTACGTAATCACCTTGACGAACGGCTGGATATTCAATAACACGTTTGTTGCCAGTCATGTATTGAGCTGTAGGAATTGGTGCAGACCATGCTTTATGTGGCTTTCCATTTTCCAAAATCATATCTGCAGGACTACTCCTAGCAAGCAGTGTCCACATACTCCTAATAGGAGCAGCTACCTGTTGGAAAATTGCTGCAGCATCTGTGTCCACCGCACGTGATGGATTGTCAGAAATTGGTTCGCCAAAATCAGCAATAAAATTTTGTAAAGCCACTGCAAACATTTCATGTGCAGATCCAAACCAATCGCGTTGCATCATCTTGATGCGATCTTCACTCATGCCTTGTTCTTGCCAGAACTGCACTACCTCATCACTGCGCCACTTTGTAGATAATGGTTCATTTACAGATTCCGGATATGCCTTATTAAATATCTCTATGGCTCGCATCTGTAATATTGCTGGAAACAGAGGATTGTCTTTCAGTTTAGGATCCGAAATATCTTCTATAGATGGTAATAACGAACTTAAAAAGTTAACCTGAGTCATGTCGTCCAATGCTGTGAACAAAGCATGAGTCATTTCGTGATAGAGAGTATCCGCAGTACGTGGCCCATTAGCCTCGGATGCAATCATCATTAATCTCTGAGCAGCCAAAAACGCACCATGTATTTGGCGACCATCTTTCGCGGTCACCATTTGTGCACTAGTAGAACGCATCAACTCAGAAGATGTCATTAACATCTTGCCACTATGCATGTAGTAATTCATGCGATATTTAGCAATAAGATAGGTTTGCAATGCATTCTTTTGCTCATCAGTCAATAATTGACGACGAACATCAGACCGAATAACACCCATATTTTCCGCTAGTGCATCTAAGATTGCTGCAAATGATCCAGCACTACCTTTAAATACATCGACAATCTCTGGAGATACACCTACTTTCCGCATTGCATCTACAATTTCAGCACGGTGTTCTGGTCTGTCAGATGTTAATAGCATTGCGTACTGTTTTTGTGCATAACCAAAAGCAAAATTGTCATACAGCTTAGCTAAGCCTATAGATAAGTCTTTAGCAGTACGCATAAAACCAAGGTCAACCTGCATGTCAACAGTGGCTGATGAATTTGTCATCCGCTCTTCGTACAAGCGTTTTGTTTTTATAATTTCATCTCTATCTGCTTGTGAATAAACAGACATGTCCAACTTGTCATACAAGCTGACTAAGTATTCTGCTGTTGCAGGTGTTATGGAGTTGATATCAGCTGGTTGTGAATAAATGGTTGGTAATACATCTCTGTGTAAATAAGAGACGTCATCGCCTTCCAATGCACCAATCGCTGTGGCAATCTCATATGGTGTGTCAACATAACCTGCTCTGTGACTGTAATAAGCACCCGAATAATCTGGCTGAGAAAATAATCTCAACATCCCATTAACAGAAAATGCAGCAGATAATTCCGTGAATACATCATCTGGAAGGTTAACATTTTTTAGTTGACCCTTCAGGTATATACTCGCTTCGGTTACAAACGTCTCTACGGTTTGATCCGCTACTTGCATCTCTGGGTTAAATAAAACATCAAGTGAATCTATTACACGTTGAAGTCTAAACCGTTCATTCCGCTCAATGTTTCTGAGTTGTTTTTTAAGTACATCAGCTACGCGTACTTTCCAATTATTCTGCGCTGCTCTTGCAATATCTGGATTGTCAAAGTTTTGTTCTGATAATTTACCGATACGTTCTGGTGCAGCAGCACCTGCACGGGCAATGCGTCGCTGTGAGTTTTCGGCATCACCCATTGCTGATAAATGATCTAATGTTGTCCTAAAATCAAATTGTTTTAACAGTAACCCTTCAAGCATCGCTTGCATACCAGAATAGTTACGAGCATGTAATGCATATAATCTAATCTTTTCAGTTGGTGTTTCCGATGTAGCCATTCCATCAAAGGCTTCTTCGTTAACTGTAGTCCCAACTAATTCAGTAATTTCTACAAGGGCATCACTACTTAGAAAATCAACTAAATCCTCATCAGCATCATCTCTAGATAACATTAAATCCTGTTCCGTAATTACGACAGAATTATCTGGTGCATCTGGATTCATTGAGTCAATGCGCGTACTGCGTGGCGATACGGGTCTCCTACCAGCAATAACAGACTGAGTTAATCCAGCTATAGTTATCTCACCAGTTACTGGATTTTCGATCACCTCTATAGGAGCACTAGCACGTCTCATGGCTGCTAGGTCCTCGTTAATCCCACGTGTGCGATCGTACTGACGAGCAATACTTGTAGTTGTTTTGTGTGTCACTGCTGGTAAGAAGTTATTGCTTAATAGGTTATCTTTAGTAAGCAATGTCATTAACTCACCAGACATTGTCATTAGTAACGCAACTTTATCCGCCATATTTTCGCCATTGTCTATTGCTAGAAATGCCGGTAACTGCTCGGAGGTATACGTATTGAATGCGTTTAAGGCTTTAATAAAATCATCTTTACCATCTTCATTAGATTCAGTTTTCTGCGCTTGCGAATCCATGAATTCTTTGCGTATCGTGTCATACTTGTATCTAATGTCAGCAATAAATTCTGGTGATTCGTTATCAGCCTGAGCTTTTGCTAGTTCAGCTTGCTCTTCACGTGCAACATTAGCAAGATAAATATCCTTGGTTTTCTGATCATCTAACGATGAACGTACAGTACTAGTTGTATCTGCTGTCTCGGAATCACCTGATGTATCAGCAATAAGTCGATTGCCATATGCCTGACTACTAGCAGCAACATCACCAGTGCTAATCAGTACTTCATTTGCTGAGTTTTCACTTGTATAAAATGAACGCATATATTCATATGCATTACCTAATTCATCTACAAGAGATGTAAATGTGTCATCAAGTAAATCGGAATACAAAGCATCAATTTGTTTTGCTACTTCCAATACTTTGTCAAAGCTTTTAAATGCTTTGTTAAATGCATTTACGCGAGCCGTCTCCAATGCCATCTTAGTCGCTTGAATTAAATCCGAATCTTTTGCTTCGACAGCACGATCGTATGCTCGTTTTAAACCTGTTACATCAAATTGATCTTCAAATACTTTTAAAATCCGATTGAGAGAAGAGATATCTTTAACATCAAAATGTGCAAGTGCCATGGCAAAAGCAACAGCATGAGTGTTGTTCTTTAGTTGCTCATAAACACTTCTACGTGCAACAGCTAACACATCGGCTTGCTGTCGTCCCTGATCATCCTTACCTTCTTCGATAATTGTCTTAGCTTCGGTTTCCGATAAGGCCTGATCTAATATCACTTGCACTGCACGATCAAGTGACTGTTGTGAATCTATGTATGCTAAATTTGTAGCAGTTCCATCACTTGTTAATGAAAACTCTCGGTTGCCACTAATGGGTGAAGGCGTATATGACCCAATCCTAGCTAAAGTTGCAGGATCCATGTCATTAATTTGATTGCGTAAATCGGACAATATAGTCAATAGACTAGTTTTAGAATTCTCGTCAAGTGCAGGAGATGTTGCTACACGATTAGCAATCTCAGTACCAAGCAGTGCTAGAGTCTGAATAAATGAAACTCGATTTGTTTGATGAGCGGACGTCTCGTCAGTCCACCCCATAAAATCACCGTTAACGATGTCGTTTTCAATTGATTTTAAAATGATGGTAGGTATAGCTTGGTTAGCGATATACGCATTCATTTCTTGTTGGTATCGACGATACGAGTTGGCATCCATAAGTTGGTCTGCCAAATTTTTTATCTTTGGAGTAGCCGATGCATAATATAAAAATTCTAACCCAACGGAACTCAATAGTTCTCGTACAGTTTCACCGCCACTGCTATCATTCTTAACCATTTCATTGACTAATCTGATGGCAGTCGCATAACTTCGTTCTGACTTCCAGAATCTAATTAAAGCAGAAGCTTGTGCTGGAGTAAAATCTTGTCTGGTTAACTGATCAGCGAAATCCGGGCTACTAACAGCAGCTATAGCGCGACCAAGGAACACTTGGGTTTGAGCATTTGTCCCAGATAGTGCTCGCATTTGCCAAATATTGTCAATGTGAAATGCAGCATGAGATGCTATACCGCGCATTAATTTTGCGTAGGAAATAGCATCAGCTCTTGTCTGCTTGTTATCTTCAACCCCTAATGAATTAATGGCTTGTCGGTATAGTTGATCTGGTGAAAGATTACGTTGACTACGATACGCAAGTATATTCATCCTACGAGCCACACTCTGAGCTGTGGCTTTAGACCGTATTGATGTTGCACTCAATAACGCACCAGTCTTAATACTAGTGTTTAATGAATCAACATAATATAACTGGTCAAAGAAACTAGAGTCCGAATAAAGATTTGCTACACGAGTCAAGTAGTTGTAAATAGTAACGCCGGGTTTTACTGCATCGTCAAATGCTGCAACTATAGCATCTATAACAGCTTCTGTATTTTGTGTACTAGCTGCCCATGACAATAATCCTAGTTTTAAATCACCCGGTAAAATTTCTCCTTTTTTCAAGAGATCAATTAATACCGTTGGCAATTCCTCGGTAGACGTATTTAATAAGCGTTGTCGTTGCTTGCCAGACTTCTGTATCGTCATAGCAGTGTTAAACTCTTCTTCGTCTAACACTGTTCGTTGATAAGGCCTATGTAATGGTCGTTCTTCGGTTGGAACAAAATTGTCAGCTGCAGTAGATAATGCGTCAAAATCCTGTTGTACATCTACAACAACTTGATCTACAGGAACAGTGTACGCATCACCAGTAGGATCAGATAAAAGACGGACGGTTACAAGATTAGAATCAGATTTAACTACAACAGCAGCTTGCAAGTCGGACTCATTTGTAAATGATCCACGAACTAAATCCCCTGCCCTAACAATTACATCGTTTACATAGTCATCAGCCTCGTCGGAATAACGCAATCCACGACGATCACCACTAGTAGAAATAGCTACGTCTTCAGCGACAATCCCACGAATAGTTTCTGCTTTGTCTGCAAGACTGTCTTCTGTATTAATGACTTCTTCTATCTGCGCTAATGCATCTGCAGATACAGGAACACGTGAAAGGATTCCACTATTGTGTATATCCATGCGCATGTAACCACTACGAGACTCCACTGCTGCTTTTGCATCTCGTATAGTAATACTGTTTAAGATGTCTGGTGATCTTTCAATTTGGCCTGTATCCATCACTGGTCTTGTAGGTGTTTGAGCTTGCTCACCAGTCATTGGTTGAATTAATACAGTGCCGTTAGGCAACTGATAAATACCTACAGGTGTAGGACCACCACTAGTAGCTACCTTACGACCATTAACGTAACGAATATTGCCGTCATCAGACGTATAAGGAATACGATCTGGAAAGTCAGTGCTTTCCGTATAGTCTAATAACTCTGCGGTCTCGTCAACAGCATTAGTGTTTAGTGTTTTTAAAATTGGGCCTAATATATCGTATAGACGTGCATTAAATTTAGACAACGATTTAAGCAGGTCGATACTTCCCATTCGGTCTATAGAAACTTTGCCGTCGGACGTAATGCTTTTAACTAGCACTGTTCCGTCTGGATTAAATCCAGCGATAGTACGCGTCCGGCCACCTTCAGTCCATTTGTTCTTCTGGTAATACGGATTAAATATATCAATGCGTGACTGTAATGCTTGGAGGATACTAGCGCCCGTGAAAAATGCGTTTTTACGAGTTACTGTAGGCTGATCAAGCATAATCAAATCAGACACATCTTGATCGCCACGCACTAGTTCGACAGCTCTAAATGTATGACCATTTGGTCCACGGTGTGTATTAAATGCTAAATATTGCGGTATTCCATCAGGCGTGTCTGCTATACGTATACCAAAAAATTGCTGCCCACTTTGACGAACAGGTGTAGTTTTTGTAGGTTCTTGTGATTGTTCACTACCCTGTTTTGTCGCTGGCGTTTCAGACTGCTCTGCCATTGCCTTTAACAAGATCTGTTCAAACTGTGGGACTAATTCTGCAACAGCACGATTTCTTGCAGCGGGATCAGTAATGTAAATATTTGTATTTATTTTTTGCCCAGCTAGTGGGTTGTCATCTGATAAAGGTGCATTGTCACCTTTCACACGCATGTTTGCAATTATGCGATTAAATTCTCGTTGCGTCGTAGGATCATCAAGTCTTCCAGAAACTAACTTTTGGAAAAATATTTCACCAGCACTACTTGGTAGTACCTCGCCACTAATAACAGCTTGACGGGCGCGTTCACCAATCAATTCGTAAGCCTTACTTACTGCTCTTTTAACATCATCAGGATTCGCTTCTGGGCGACCCGTAATAGATTGGAAACGGCGGTTAATAGCCTGACCTCGCCACTCACCGCTATCAACCCAATCACGTGCCATAAACATGGCTTGCGTTTTTATATCCGAACCTTCAGCTAGTAACTTACCCCGCAGGGCTGGTGTCATAAACGCACCAAGCTTTCCATGCGGTCTAACTGCCGTAAATGTTAATAATGCAGCACGACCTAAGTCAGACATAGTAGGTGGCTGATATTTTGGCTGACCAGTTTCATCTACAGATTTATCAGTTGCAGCTCGATATGCCTGTGCAATAGGAGTAAACATGTTGTTCATTCCAAATGCAGCATCAGGCCCAACAGATGCCATTAATTCAGAACGCTCTCTTAGTAACCTATCGCCAGCATTTAAAAAACGACCTTTATGTTGCGTTGCATTTGCTTTTGCAAGTAGGCGATTAACCTTAAACAACTGTTTTGCGTCACTGTAAAAACTAGCAGCACCAGATCCAAACATTCCCACCATTGCAGCAGTTTCAGATATGCCTTGTGGGTCAACTTCAGCCTGACGCATTGCTGCCATCTTGTTCGCGTCAATTTGACCACCCGCTTGTGTATCATATACAGATGGAATAGCTTCTATAGTGCTACGAATAGGAGCACCAGCAAACTCTGTAGCTCTGTTAGCAAATTCCGCTTGCTCTTGCGTTCCACCAAATGCTTTTGTAACTTGACCGGGAACACCAGCTTGACCAACGGCGCCAATTGCCATTGGCGTCATACTGCCTACAGTACGTGCAACTTGTGACTGCAACATTGTTTTAACGAGAGGACGTGTTGCTGCTGCAAATGCTGTACCAGCTAAACGCATCGTTACAAGCTCTGGACCCATGCCGGGAATAGAACCAGCTAAAACCTGACCAGATAAAAATGCAGCTTGCCTTACAAGATTATCTGGGTCACCAACCTTCTGAGCATACCAATCACCAATACCTAAGTTAGCATACGCTTGATCCTGCTGATCTTTTGTCATACCCATCATGGAACCAAATCCACGACCAATGAAAGATCTACGACCAAGCTCTCCACCTACAGTAAATGGAGATAACAGAGTTGTTTCTGTACCAGCAGCGCTACCATACATGCCTTCTAAGAACATGTTAGTGTCAGCACCATCAGCAACACTCTTTAAATATTTTTGTTCACTTGCTTCACCAGACTCGTACAGATCATCAAGAGTTTGAGACCCGGTAGCAAATCGCCCTACATTTAGCAGTGCGCGACCTGTACCTAAACCAAGACCAGCAATAGCACCAGCACCAGCACTTACTGTTGCCATGCCTTCTCGTATTGCAGTTGGCAACTTGCCTTGTTCTCGTGCTAATGCACTTTTATAAATCTTATACCGTTCTGCTTTTGCGTCTGATGCTTTACTTGGATCAGGATAAAAATTACGCCCAGATACTAATTCATTACCTTTTTTAGGCGTTCCATAGATATTAAATACAGAACGCCGTGCTTCGAGAAGACGTTCTGACGCAAGTTGATGATATTCACGTCTTTCATTAGCAGTAATAAGACCGTTACGGTACGCCTCATCAATAGTGAACTCATCATTGCTATTAATGCCAGTATTACGCCATGCATTGGATTTAAGGTTTTTTAAAGCTGGATTATAAAAGTTTGTTTTAAACTGCTGGATAGCAGCTTGACGTTCTTTATATGCTTTCGTTTGTTCTGTCGGTTTACCGTAATCCTCCAAGTCGTTCACTACGGCTTGTTCAGCATATGTTAAACGGCGTGGCTTTTTGATTTGAGTGACGGGTGGTTTACGCATATTCTATTGTAACCTTATTGTATTCACTCTGGCACTGGCAACCCAGCTCGTAAAGCAACCCATTTAATATCCCTATCAATCTGCGCTTTCACTTCTGGGAGAACAGCTGTTGCGCGTTCGTTTTGTTTTTGTGTAATAAGTTTTGTAGCTGCCACTCTTAATGCTTCACTGGGTACATTGTTATATCTTCCAGCAATAGCAGCAGCATTGTCTGGATTAAAGTTTTTATTTGTTTTGATTATATTAGTCAATAACTTCTCTCCTTCCGTAGCAGCTGTAGCAAACAATCTTGTAACAGTTGACAGATCAATACCAGTTAATGTTGTGGCTGGGATGTTAAGTAAACTAGCCATAGTGTCTGGTTGTTTTACATCAGCGACACTAAGTGTTTTAAAATTATCTAAATTATCTTTTGCGTCATCGTATGCCGATTTAACCGTGGCACTAGCCATGCCTAATTGATATGTAACCACTGGATCTGTTGGCACTCTTTGGTTAGCACCACGCGCTTTTACAAGTTCCTTCTGTAATTGAGCATCAAAGAGTCGATCAGAATTTGCCCACCGCCGCTTTCGTAATTCTTTTTCGTTTTCAATTTCAGATTCAATACCCTTAATGGCTAACTCACGTGCTTGGCCAACTTCAGCAACAGTGTCTTTTGTTGGAGCAATAAATTTAGATAATCGTCCTACAACACGTTGCTTCTTATCGTCTGACAAACTACCAAACCAATTTGTTCTTGGAACATACTGACCACCTTTTTCCTCTACAGGCCATAAACTTTCATCCTTGCCAAAATAATGTGTTAGTACTGTACGCTCTGGTATATATTGACCAGCACCAGCACCTAACACATCAAGTACGGCCTCACCAATAACTTGCTCATTATTTTTAACAAATTTATTAAGATCGGCTCCAAACCTTGTTGGATTTCTAATATACAAAGCTGGACCAAAATTAACCAAATTACCGTTTTCCAATGTTCGGACGCCCTTTATAGGCATATCGTAGTAATCAGGACTTAACAAAGCACCTAAATTAGTTCCACCAAACTTCTCGTCTAACAGTTTCATCTCTTCAACCGTTAAAGGAATACTACTTGGATCTGGTAAGTCGGTAGACAACAAACCTGTGCCGGGTTTTTTAACTGGCACACTGGTAGGTGTAGTACCTGTCTGTCCACCCATACCACCCTGTTGGCCAGTCATGCCACCCTGTTGGCCACCCATACCACCCTGCTGCTGAGTGCCAGTTATATTTTGTTGCATTGGTCCGCCTAGAGCCATTTGTGATATAGCACCACCAATACCAAGCCCAGACATTACACCTCCAGCCATACCTGCAGCAAAGCGATCTGCAGGTCCAATTGGAGGTTCCCATGGAAATCTAGTTAAACCTACGCGACCCGAAATGTTGGATTTTAAATTTGCTAGGCTTTGATCTGCGGATGTTTGCAATCTTGTAGCTTCATCTAGCAAAAGCCTAGCTTTGTTGGGGTCACGAGTTGTTGCTGCTTCTAGACGCAATTTAGCAGCATTGGACAATGCTGTTGCATGTGTGGCTGTTCCTGTATTCCAGTCAGCAAATGCTTGTTGATTAGGAGCATCTAGGGTCTGTTGTCTTACAAGTGCCTCGCCGGGAGCATTTAATTTATCTTTCTCTTGTTGTCGTCTTGCTGCTTCTGCTTGTAAATCAGCTGCTGTTTTTTGCAACTGAAACGATTTGTCGGCCTCAGCTAACTGAATATCACTAGCCAGTTTTTGTTCTCGCTGTTGATTGCGTTGTGCATTGCCTTGCTGCAACGACTGCAGAAACCCTAATAAAGCCGATGCGCCAGTTTGAGATTGCTTTAACATGTTAGGCTATTCCATATTTTTTCTTGAATTCAGCTTGACGTAAACCAAAGTCACGATCAGAGTTCATCTGATTAATGTATTGACCACCAAGTGCGCCGAACTGACTTGCAATTTGATTGCGTTGATTTTGCGTCTGAGCATCAAGTTCCATCTGTTGTTTAGCCTCGCCCATGTACTGGTTATACATATTGTTTGCCATGTTAGATGCTGTTCCAAACGCAGTGTTTGCACCACCCTGATATGTACCAAATGCTTGCCCAGCCATACCAAGAGCTTGCTGCCTACGCGCATCAGCACCCATTGCGTATTGCACGGCTCCCTGAGACATGGCTTGTGCAATTGGATTGTTGTAAAAATTATCTTGCATTTGATAGTTAGTCATACCGCCACCTAAATTTAATGCATTTGGCATTTGGTTATAACGGGCTTGCGCTTGTGCAGCGTTGCTAGTAATAGCACCCATCTGAGCACCAGCTTGTCTTAACATTGCATTTGTAGCATCTGGATTATTTAAGCGTTCCATCTCATTAGTAATGCCGCGACTATACATATTTGAAAACTGGTTTGCTTTAGTCTGGTTTTGTTGCCCTAATTGATATTGTTGATTCTGTATATTTTGATTGAACATACGTTGCTGCGATAGTTGATCTTGATATGGATTTTTCTGCTTACCAAAAAGTGAGCCAGCAGCGTTACCTAATAACGTGCTCCCTAATCCTATTGCATATGCTGGTATCGGCATTTATTTCCTCCTATTGTAAAACGTACCATATTCCTGCGCCCGCAGAATCTACTTGAGCCACTAATGTTACAGTTTCATATTGTGCAGCTGGCCACGCTTTTGCAGTGGCCTTGCCCAAAGTATCGCCAGTTTGCACAGCAGCACTGACTTGATTTGTAGTGCTATCTGTTTTGATTATATGTACAAATTGACCATTAGCATAATACGCTCTGGGTAATGTAACTACTACAGCAGCAGATGTTGCGTTAACACTTACAATGAGTTGCCCTGTATCAACTGTAGTACTTGCACTTATTGCTATAGATGTAAAATTTGCAGGCGGATATGCAGGTGCAAATGCACCTCGCTTCTGATCATTTGTCTGCTGTACAACAACACTTTTACCCGGACCTATTATTCCACCAGCAGGAGGAGAAGCTGTGTCCGGACTAGACAACCCACCAATTATAGGCATTAACTCCTCCTAACTGAACTTTCTGTCGTTTGAACTGATAAAGCGTGTATCTCTATTCTAGATGTAGCATTAGTCCCATACACTTCTAATTCCAGCCATGTGCCACGTAGCTCGTTTGATACTTGTCTAAAACCTATTGCCTTGTCCTGATTTGCTAGTGTTGTGTATTGACCAGTTGTACTCACGTTTTTGTTGTTAGTCAACTTCCATGTAAACGTTGTTATTGATGGCGTGTAGTAATGAACATTTACTTGATGTGGTCTATTTATACCGTAGTATGCCACTCCTTCAGCGTACGTTTGACCGTAACGCCTAGTGGTAATCTTCCAATCAATACCTTGCGTCGCACCAGAATATGTAGGCCTGTCACTAAAACCTTCTAACCTATATATCTGTCCGTTAGACGCTCCTATGTACATATCAGCAACATCGTTAGTAGATGTACATGACACAGCGCTCGTAGCATACATTTGCACAGTGCTAAAGACTGGTAGTTTCCATTTAACCCAACCCGTGGTTCTAGTATCAAACACATATATAACACTATTAGAGTTACCTGTTGTCGCACCAGCGACTGGCGCTATTGCATATAAACGCCTTTCGTGTGGCAATAATATAATGTCACTGTAGGCTGCTGCTGAAATATAGTTAGCAGAACCCGTTGGTCCGTAATCCATTGACCGTGGATTAAGTACACCTTCCAGTGGAAGACTTATAGGTTCAATGCTTGTGCCATTCATCACGCTTATCCCAAAGCTTGATACGTGCATTGCTTTACCAACTAAACTAGCAATACCTTTACTTGCAAGTAGACCAGCACCGGGTTCTCGTACAAACTGTTGGGCTTGAAATGACGTTGGATCAAATCCCATAATTGGGACAATACTATTCTCTCTGTACGCAATCAATACGGCAGAAGTGTCACCACCCGCAGCTACCATGCCGTCAGCTACATACGACAGCAGATTGACTATCTTCTCATTATCATCCTGTGACCCTATGGTCATGAATGAACCTTTGATTGCCATAAATGGGTCTTGGACATTTGGGATATTAGTGGTGTACACACCATATTCATTATCTTTGTTCAGAGGCCATGTAGCATATAAACCATTGTCTTTTGAAACAAACAATCGTTGTTTATGATTTGCAATAGTGCTTAAACCAGTCGGTAACTGATCTCTACCAGAGTGATGAAACATGCCCGGTCTACCAACATTGGTCGAAAACAGTATGTCTGTATCTCGTACGTCGTCATATATTGTGTATGTTGCTGTATTAGTTGACCAACTGACATCAAATGTCACGCCATCACTGTTGACCAGAGCACCAGTAGTATAGTCAAATACCTTTGCAGTTTGATTTGTATACGATGTACCTGTACCTAAGTTTGTAGGTATCATGGCTATTAATCTAGGCATACCGTCAGTGAATAACGTATCGCACCGTCGATATAACAAAATATAATCGTACACATAATCGGTTGTAGATGTTCTTAAACCAGAATCTGTAAATGTGATTCGGCCACGACTATACGCCACAGAAGATTCGATCTCAGGACTAAATTCAGACGGTGGAGTTTCTACACCTTCTCCGGGTGGTGCAACTATGTTATATGCTGATGTTGCTCGCCACGCAGCTGGAGCTGATTTCCATCGAGTATATAAATACTTGTACCTATTATCTGGAGATAATCCACCCTGACGTACAACATCACCCAGCCCTATAAGGACAGCGTCATTGGGGACATCGGCTATATCTTCGTCAAACCTTAGATATATCGCTGTGACCGCATCTCTGTTGGCGCCGGGAATAGGAAATAACTGAAACTCTAGGAACCGTGTTTGGGCATTATAAGCAGCCTGTCCAGTCCACACAATTGATCCGGCTTCTTGTATACCCAAGCTAATAGGTATTTCTGAGGTTCTAATATTTGGATGTAACTCACACCGTATGCCTATGCCTTTATCATTGGACATATCTGGTGTGCCACTAATAGCTAACTTGATTAGCCTATTTTGTACATAACCACCATATAAACCTCGTACATTTGTGTTGATCTGTGCTGCTTTAAACCCAGCTAAACCAAGATCCGTAGTAGTAGCATTGTCATTTGGTGAACATAAAACGCTATATAAATAAACTCCATCAATTAATACGCCGGGGTCGTTATCACGTGACCAACCACTGTTACTAATCTGCAAACGCAGTGCCTGTAATGTGCCTTCGTATTCACGGAAATCAATAATGTATTCAAATTGAATCCAGTCAGCAGTCGTTTGTTTTGGTGCAGCATCTGCTACAGCAGCAAAATATGCGCCCGGAATTACATTACCGGCAGCTACTGTTGTACTACTATGCCCATACACTGTTACGTTTAGATATTGACCATTAAATGGCTTTGCATCATCATAGTTCATTAAGTAAAACGACAACTTAAATAAACCATTGACTTTAGCCGTACCTCCATTTTGTGAGTATGTTGGAAGACTAGTCACATCTTGAATTATGTAATCCGTTGGTTTATCAATGTGAGCTACATTTCCAGTAGTTCGTCCATCTGCTCCAGTTGATACAGTGCCTTTACTACCAGCCCAAGGCAATGCTTTTAAATTAACAAGTTGTCCACTGTTAGTTCCAATCGACGGTGACCCAGCAACAACATTCCAGTTACTACAAGTAGTTCCTGTTGCCGTACCAAATATTGGGTTCTGAATACGGTTATCTGATGGAGTACCACTACTAAACGTAGCTTGGGCAGCACTGTCACCATATGTGCCGGATGTATATGTTTTTACAGCCTTTACAATACCGACGGCATTTGGCTTAGTAGATGTTGGACCAGATACACTTGGCAAAGATGCAGCAATAGTTCCATTAGTACGAAATAAAGAAAACGTGGATCCACTACCACCAACACCATAGATGTATCTCCCATATTGAGTCATGCGCACAAGTTTCCCCGACGAGGGGAAACTGAATGATAGACCTGTTGTCTGATCAGTTAATTCAGTTTCAACCGCCGGAGTCGCGGACGGATCAGATGCATATAGCTTTCCATTTTTTGCGTAGACTAGCTTACTTACAGTGGCACTACTCTTTAATGCGGTTAACTCGTATACAGGATTAGCAACAAACGTGTTCATGATGCCACGGAAACCATTACGTAGAACTGGTGAGTTACCATCTATCATCATGTTCTCTATGTTTTGGGCGTAACCATCTTTTAATTTATTTGGTTGTATACGCGTATCCATGCCAATCCAAGTTACGTCGCCAAGCACGTAAGATTGTTGATTATTCATTGCCCTAATAGCCATTACATGCACCCCACTCGTTTAAAACGTCGCGGTAACGTTTCCGTATATATAGCCGTTGCCGCAATTGTTTGTTCTCTCTCAAATTGTCCATTCGTTATATCTACAACATCATACTCTGCATTACCTACTAGTTCGCGAGACATAATGTGCCACCTAAATACAGGCAACGTATACGGCAGATCGTATGAGTCGTTAGATTCTGGGCAATACGGAGATATTTCAATGCCATTAATAAGTGGCATTACATTTTCATAAAGTATCTCGTTACATGTGTCTGGTGTGTATATACCAGTCACAGTTGCAGGTACCTCATACACATCCATGCAGGTTGGAGGTTTTTCGTAAACACCGTTAGTGATGTCTATTACCTCAAATGCTATGCCTGTCGTGTATGACGGTATGATTTCCCATGCACAAGTCAAATTAAAAACGTTATTGTAATCTGGGCACAAACATTCCGGCGGTACTACATAATCAGCAAAAAGTGTAGCAATACAAGAAAGTGATGCAGTCCTACTAATTCCGGGAACTGCAGGGTTAATATTTATAGATGAAAGAGTGGCTATACCGCGAATATTTACAACGCAAGCATATGCTACGCTGGCAACTATAATTGCACAACCACTTATATTACATAGTAAATATGTCGGATCTGTAATAGTCTGCACAGAGACTAATTGAGCAGATGCTTGTATTGACGATGTGCGCGTAAACGCAGTAATTAATCCATTTAGATTTGCCGTACCACGTATGGTTACTAGAGGAAATATAGTGAATTGGATATACCAAGTTAGAACGCTTAAGTTAGCTGTTCCTTGAATGCCTGTACTAAAACCATCATATGTAACATTAACTGCAGTAGTAGCAAATCCACTAATGTCCGCTGTGCGTATATATTCAATAATGTTGGTTGCGTTTAAATTAGCTGACCCATTAATTGAAGCAGTAACTAAAGTGTCCGACGCAACAGTACCAGTAGCGTCTAATGTAGCTTTACCAGTAATCTGCGCAATACAACTGTAGGTCGGATCACTAGTAAGTCTTGCGTAACCAGATATTTGCGCATTAATTCCAAATGCTGGTGAAGAATCAACACGTCCTACTCCACGCAATGAACACGTAGCATTAAATGTAATGCTTGCGTTTAATGTTGCCTTGCCATCAACGAAAACATCTAAACGATATGCAGGTGTAGCATCTAAACGTGCAAAACCAGATAAAGAAGTAGACCCAACTCTAGAATACGTTGACGTTAAAAGTGCTTTTCCAGTAAGTTGCGCAGATTCATTTACAGTTGAAGTTGCACTAGCATCTAATCTGGCAATGGCAGAAATATCTGCACTGGCTACACGCGTAAGTGATGCATCTAATGTAGCTTGCCCATTTATTCCACTGGATATGGATATTGATGGTTGTGCATCTAGACGTGCCAAACCATATAAAGAACTAACACCAACACGGGTAATAGTTGCGGATAGATTTGCTGTGCCAGTAATCTGTGAACTGGCGTTGTCTATTGATGACCCGGCTGCAGTTAAATTAGCCCTACCAGTAATGTCGGCAGTTACACCAATACTAATTGAACTTGATAAATTTGCTTTACCAATAACATCACTAGTAATAGCAAATGTTGGCGTTGCCTCAAGACGCGCAAAACCACTAATATTGGATACGCCCGCACGTGTTTGCGTGGCATCTGCTCGTGCGTATCCAGTTATAGATGCCGATGCACTAAACGTCGGTGTTGCATCTAAAAGTGCATAACCAGATATAGAACTAGATCCAGTTCTAAATACTGATGACTCTAAACGGGCATAACCAGATATAGATGCAGACGCATTAAAGGCTAGTGTTGCCTCAAGACGTGCGTAACCGGATACGGATGTTGTTGTAGAACGTGTGCTATTTACATTGACATTGGCTCGGCCATTAACATCTGCTGTTACGCCAATGACTGCGTTAGCTGTTAATGTTGCTCTACCGCGAACATCAGATGATACAGAGTATTGTGGTGTACCACTTAGTGTTGCTTTACCACTTATATCCGAGGCACATGAAAAACTGATATCGGCTGTTAGTCTACCGATACCATTAAGGCTTGCTGTCCGACTGAAGTTTCCTATATTCGGAGCAGCAAGCCTTGAGGCAATAAAGGCTATTGTTATATAGCCAGCACTATTTGGTATAGCCACGGTATTAGTCTAACGTTACAGTAATTGCTCCTGCAGCAAACGTAATTGACTGACCGTTGTTTAACGTGACAGAGCCACCATTCAAATCACCGTAATACAACATCGATGTGTCTGATGAAATCGTTGCACTCAGCGTAGCACTTGTACAAATTGCAATACCTACAATTCCAGATATCGTCCCAGTGGCACTAAATGAAATAGAGTTGATATTTGATAACGATGGTGTTGTTGCGTCTGCATCACCAGTAGATCCCGTTTTTTGAAAGCACTGTGATGTCGTTGCCGTAAATGCAATTCTTGAGGTGTAACCAGCACCAGAAGTTACTTCTGCTACCGACGTATCGTTAGTAGAGTTTGTCAACAATGCTAGATATAACGTTGCTCCACCAGTCGCTGTAAATGCAACACCACGCAGAGTTGAGTTTAATACTTTTGCCTCTAAATGGTTTGCAAATGCTGTATTTGCCATATTAACCTACCTTTACTATCGGATCCGCTGATGCACTGGTTGTGATATTTGCTGACCAGATTACAGTGGTGTCAGATTCATTATATACATCAACCGTCGCGCCTGTTGATGCATCAACTTTATTTCGTAATATGCGCAACGCATTCCTGACAGTTCTATCGGATGACGTTGTTGATGTTTCGTTTCCAGAACTGTCTAACTTTCGCTTGAGTATCCCATCAGCAATTTCCTCTATCGCTGTTGTTGCTAGTTCGTCACTACCAATAGCATCGGTGGCTATGACTGTACTTGTAATTGCACCTGATGCAAATGACGTAGAGGATATTCCACTTGTTCCAATAGAGCCAACACTGCCAGACACAGACGTAATCTGCTGTGACGTTGATATCGTTGTTCCTGATAAATTTAATGTGGTTGTTGGACTCCCAACATTTGCTAAATCAATACCAGCTTCGCCAGTTGTGCTTACATCTAACTTCCTGCCAGCAGTAGTTGGATACAGACAAGCTTGATCGCGTAATGTGAATCTGCCTATACATGATCCAACAACACTGACGCCGTCAACAGTACCTGTAGTAATCACACATTCAAAAGTAGACCCGTCTGCATAAAACGTACCATCAGACGATGTTGTAATACGTACGTGATTTAAACCAGTCACACTATCGAAACTAGCAGTTAACGTAATGCCAGCAGTGCTTTGTGTAGTACTGTTGTCTTTATAGACGGATACGGCAGGAGTTCCACCTAGCGTAAATGGCGCACCTGTAGATGGACGATATGTTGTAAACATAAAATCTATAGTGTCACCAGCTGCAAAATCGCCAAGATATTTACTCATCCTATATACCCCGCTATTGGATTAGCAGCTAAACCAGCATTTATTGGATTGTCTTCCGCAGTACCAACTGCAGGAGGTGATGGTCTTGTGTATCCATACATATCTGTAGCTGGCGCCCCTGTTGCTGTACCATCACCACTTACTACGTTGGCTACATATGGCATCCAAAATGGTCTATTTGGCGTATCAAATAAAGTACAGGCGCCTAAATCTAAACATACGTTTACGTTTTGTAACGTATTTGCACCAGCATTTACGTTTGATCGAGGACCTGTATATCCAGCTAAACGACAATAGTTCTCATCTATCTGGCCTAACGTATTAGCCACAAAAGCCGTAGATGCAAATATTACATAGGTGTTTCTGATTGTAAGCGACGCAGTTGTAGATCTATATGCCGACGTGTTTATTTGTACAGCGTTAGTTCCACCAAACAATGTGCAGTTAGTAATTCTGACCCCACTAAGTGTCCCAGTCGTACCAGCTGAGTTTAAAAACACACATCTATTTGTTTGTGCTTGCATGTAACAGTTCTCAATAGATATATCTAAATCCTGATCACCTGTTGTTGGTGCAGTAGCAGAAATAACCAGCGCATCTGATCGTCCAACACATATGCTATTTTTTATAACATGGGCGCCAGAGTTGTTTTGAGGTGCTTCAACACGTAAACAGTTTGCACCAGTAGAAACAAATACGCAGTTATCGATGACGTTAAAACGAGCTGTAACTATGCGCAACGCAAAGCCAGTACCACCCTCAAATCGTATTCCATAAAAATTAAGGTAGTTGCGCGAGGCTGTATTAAGTGTGTCAGATGCTGATGGTGCTGCGTCATCACCAGAAGTAAATCCAGTTATCCGAACTTCACCTGCAGTGCCAAAAATAGCACCATCAAAATCACCTTTAATATATGTTGCAGCTGTAGGGTTAGTAATGGCAACTGTAATAGTTTCTCTGTATACACCTGCAGCTATCCATAAAGTGTCACCACTAGCAAATCCAGATGTTGCACCTAATGCATAAGCAACAGTTAACCACGGTGCAGTTGTAGATGTTCCTGCATTTGCGTTAGATCCTGTTGTACTTACGTAATATGTAGCCACTAGTCATTACCTATAAGTTGCTGCCCAATAATAGCTGAAAATAGCAATACATACTCTCGTTGAAATTCTTCTGGCTGACTATTCCACCATGTGTTAATTGATAAACCGTCAGGCCCAAAATCATACAAAACGTTACCACTGTTATCTTGTATCGTGCCTTTAATTAACCAATCTGGCACAGGTGTCAATACACGATCAAACGTGATCATCATATTCATTATGAACCACCTGTAGGATTGACGGTTACATTAGCCGTGTTACTCAACGTACCAGACCATGCCGTAGTAGCGTCATCTTCTTTATAAACTGTCAATCCACCACTATTGACAACGACTTTATTACGCATAGCTCGCAAAGCAGAGCGTACCGTACGTTCATCGACAGTATCCGTACCGTTACCAGAACTATCTAAATACCTGCTCAATAAATTATCAGCAATGCCATTTTTTGTATGCACGTGTTGTGCAAGAATAACAAAGTCAATAGCTGATGCAGGAGCTTGTGGCAATGCCTCATCAAGTGTAATGATAGACCCACCTGTGTTGTTACCGCTGATAATTCCAGATGTCCCAGCTATTGCACCCCCAATAAATAATATTGTTTGATTATCAAATGCATTAGCTATATAGCCAGTAAGGTTTGTATTTATTGATGTTGTTGTACTAGATGCAGTAGTCGTACCTTCAATTACGTAATTTGCTTTACGTAAAGTATCCATTAACTTACCAAAAGATCCAGCTGTTGTATGAGTATTGTATGCCTCATCCCATACAGCATCTGCAATTGCTGCAGCAGTAGGTGCAGGCGTAGCGCTACCACTGGAATTTAACGCTGCACCAGTAGTACCGGCAGTTAAATGGCCAGACAAAACCTCGTCCCATACAGCATCAGCAATAACTGCTGCAGTAGGCGGAGCTGTTGCTAAAGAGTAACCTGTTTTATCGTTATTTGTTGTTACTGTCACACCTGTAGAAACAGAGTTGACAGAACCCGTTACAGACCCTACTGATCCAGTAGTACTAAATGTTTGAGAGGTACTTAGTGTGTAGTTAGACTTATCGTTATTGGTGCCAACAGACACAAGCCCAGTTGTAGGAGTTATTGCTAATGCACTAAAGTTTGCTGGGAATGCTTGGGATAGTGAATATCCAGTTTTATCGTTATTTGTTGCCACAGTAACTTGCCCAGACGCGTTACCTGTAGGGAGTCCACCCAATGCTCCTGCGTTTGCATTAGGTAAAGCTGTTAATCCGAGTCGCACGGCATCATCTGGGTTAAACGCTACAATTTGATACTCAAGTACAACAGGAGCCATGTTGGTTGCACCTTTAAGCATGACTACTACTTTTGATGTACCAGCAACAGAGAACAGTGCATTTGGAACATCAAAACGGTACAACCCCGGCATATTAGTTCCGTCTACTGCTACGAAACCACCAGATGCATATGCTGCAGTTGCGCTTGCCAATGTAACTAATGTAATGGCTGTAGCAGCTCCTCGCTCTACTGCGTAATAAGCATTAAGACCAGCAGAGTTAAACACAAGTCCAGTCAATCCTGCACCAGTAGTACTAGTAGAGTTTTGAATAAATACATATTCAGTATGCGACGTACTGTTTGCTTGTATAAATAGTTTAGCCACGTATGCCTCCAGACATTCCCGGATGCACTAACATTCCACCAGATGCAGTACCTTGATCCAACCCTACAATAATTGCCTGCATAGTTAACATGCGGTTAGTGTTTTCTGTCCACGCACCATCATTAGTACGTGTGGTGTATTGAATGTCGGCTGCTGTACCTAGTACAGCTAATTTGTCGGAATCCTGCCTAAATGTAAAGTATTGAACAGGACCCATATTACTAATTGTAGTTGGACGTACAACTAATCTGTAATACGAACCTGCATTTAATGTCGGTAGCGTTGTACCAGTAAACATACAATCAAATGCACCTTGCGCTGTTTGGTTTTGCAGAGAGCTGTCATATGACATCGATGCTAAAACGGTAGTACCATCAGTTCCATATAATCGAACGTCAAAATCAGCAGCAGGTAAACACCCTAAACGTAATCCGGCTACTTCATACGTTTGGCAACTACCAGTAGGCATTCTAAAATAAATACCAAACTCATCAGGTGTACTGCCGTTATTTACATTAAGACTAGTTACTGTTTCGTATGGATATCCATAAGTTTTTGTACTACTTCTGTAAAGGAAAGAAGGAATGTTTACGTCATTATCAATGTACGACCCAGCTGGACGGCCAACGGAATATGGCCTACGCATGAAAGGATATGTATTATTCCAACCAGTTCGTACAGTTAATGAATCATTACCAGTAGCCCATGTTCCTGCAACGGCATCAAGAGCTATACCAAATGCTGTGCCTCTAGTAATGGTAACAGATGTAGTCAAAGTCGCTATCAGCATCTGTCCAGTTGTAACTAGATCAGCATTGAAATCTTGATAAGCTGTACCTGCCGTCCCGCTAAATGTTGCATTTGCCCATACAGGAGGGTTAGCTGGGAAACCATTAGTTGCATCAACATAACACACGCCAAGCCGTAAAGAACCTGCTTGATCTCCGGGCCTACCAGTTTTTCCACTTATGTAACAGCCAACCTGCGTAATAGTCATATCTTCAGCAGCTTGACAAATCCAACCTTGTACATCACCAGTGCTGTCAAATTCGACAGTTGCTTGTGTTACAAGCCCGTTATTAGGCATTATGACTTTTGGATATAAAAAGTCAATTTCGGTCATTGGCATTTAAATACGCCACCTTCGTTTATGCCAGAAAAAAGCCCACGAGAACATATTGGCGACACCAATATTTGTTATAATCTCACTCCATCGTGGATTACTTAATGCCATTGCACTGTACAAACTACCTGCTGCAATAAAACCTAGTGAGCAACGTATCCACGTTTTAATTACAAATGGCATGTGCTCTATCGGAGATTTAGGATGACGCAATAAAGCAATAAAACCAGATACCGACAATGCAATAAAACAATTAGATACGCAGTTAATTATTAACTTCGGGTCCATTAGTTTTATCCTTGCCACCATGAAGATTTAGTTTTGCCGTAACAATTTCAACGCCACGTAAACCTAACGTCCCCATCAAAAACGATAAACCTAACATGTATTTTGGATCTTTGATATGCAAAGGAGCAGCTATAACTGGAGTCAAATATGTTGCACTAGCAGTTCCACTTATAACTGAAAGAACAAGTGCTCCAAAATTTAGGTGGGATTGTTTGCTTACGCCAACAATACTTCCAAAAAAACCAGCCACAATTTGTTGAATATCATCCACGGACAGACCTACTTTATTCATTGACATCCCTCGTTGCTTCACTGACTTTTGCTACTTCTGGTAGTTTCATAGAAAAAACTGGAAGTGTACTATCCTGTCGCATAAAAAAAGCAATGAGCGCGGTAGTCATTGCCGGAACACCTGCGCGTATACCTTCTATGCTTGCCATCAATAGTGCGCGAGTAACAGTGCCAAACGAGGCATTGTCCGCAATGTGCTGCGCTTTCCACGCAGCATCAAATTCTGGAGCAGCGCTGGCAGTAAAAGCTCCTAATACAATTAGAATTAATCTACCCCACGCTATTTTCATCATTTACCACCAGCACTCATTACGGGTGGAACACTAAATATTCCATTAGGAGCTTTGTATGACGCATCGAGTCGCATCCACAACTGCATGCGCACTTGATCATACCAATCACCCCAGAATGCACGGCCGACAATTGATGGGTCATCATAATTCTTGAGTGCTATTTTACGCGCTGCATATGCTGGTAATGCTTGCATCAATAAATCATCACTAATAAAACTGAACGTACCGGATCCTTCAGTTATTGCCGTAGGTAGTCCAGCTCCTCTAGCAATAAATGTAGTGTTTGTTGATGGCACAGGATAAAAGCCAATGTTGTTATAGCCAGCCTCGTACCAATGCGTGGGCGTACCAGCTGTTGCTGTGTACCCTAAATCATATGACCGTAGTTCATTTTCACCACAATGTAATATTGGAGTTGATCCACCGTTTACGTGCACTGTTAGCGGAAATGCTAATGCGGATGCTCCAAAATCGTAAGTACGACCAGTATGGGTAGAGACACTTAATGTAGTAGGTAAATATACGCACGTGCGACATAAGTCAAACGCAGCATCGTTTAAATATTGAAGAATACCAGCGTTATTTGTAGCAGTAACTCCACCGACACCATCTGGGATTTCAGCTACAACAGTATCGGCTGTCTCGTTTAATAATCGTATAACTTCGTTTTTTAAATCAGTAAAGCCTTTAGCCATTATTTTGCTCTCCGGCCATATGTACTGGCATAATTGTCAACCATAGAAAGCCTATCTATGTATTCATTTTTAAAAATCTGATAGCCATTCATATCGCCCATTTGCATAGAACGAGCTTGCAATACTGCATATACTAGGCAGTCATGCGCAACTTCGGGCAATGGACATTCTGTTGCGTCCGTATTTGGTAAAGCATTACCAGCACTGTCATAAGCCCAGTTATCACCGGGTTGCGCATAACCCTCCAGAAGCAAGCCATTGTTAATAGTTGCATTGGTTGCTGGGTAAACAGAGATATTATTCATTCCGCGCAACACAACTATCTCTGGTCTTTGATCATCTGGCTGATTGCGCCAATAATCTATGTATTGATCTTGATAATCAAACACGCGCACTTTTTGATATTCATTATTTGTGTCCAAAATTTTAATTACCTTAATTCGATAAATATCTGGAGCACAATAATCTTTTACGCTGACCGTTAAGTCTAAAAACCGACGACCAACCAGACAGTCGGTTTGCCGAGCTATCTGATTGGCCTGTTCAATAATTAAATAATCTAGGCCAAATGGATCACGATCTGCGTCCGTGCCAAAGTAATTTCTACCGAGCATTCGCACATTACGTTTAATTTGACCTAGATTCATAATTAGAGGTTACCCTCACGTCCATTCTGGATGTGCATCTGGGTTACGTTGACCTGTGCTGGGTTGCGTCCTTGCGAGCTAATAAATCTTAACCTCAAGAACTTTGCATATGACTGCAATGGCAACACCAACTGATCAGCACCAGTTGCTGCAGCTGCCGTATACACAGCAGATGACAACAGCGTCGAAGCAGCTGGGGTAAACCCACTAGTATCAGAACCGTGCAACTCAACAGTCACTGTGTCAGCAGCAGTTACACCTGTATGGTTAAATGCAACCTTGACATACAGCGGGTTAATAATCTGACCACGGACATAATCAGCCGCAGTAACTGATCCGTCTTGGTTGGCATCCATAACCGCGCCAGATACGCCATTTGTTACAAGCCCACCATAGTTAAGTTCTACGGATGTGGCTGCAACGTTAGCGCCACTAGTTGTTGCGTTCATAATTAACGAAACAACACCATTAACTGACCCCGGTGAGTTTACAAGATAGGCAGATGCTGTAGCACTCTGTGCTGCAATGCTAAATGTAAGTTTTGCGTCTCTCACGTTAATTCTCCTTAGTTGGTCGCAATGCGTAAACGAGCAATTGACCGTGTATTTGGCATCCAAAGACCCATGCCCCAGTCAAACAGTACGTTATGCATAATGCCGTTTTCCTTAGACTTTCCTAAGTACTCTGGCTTAAATGGACCAGACTGCCAACCCTGAACATAGCCAGTGCCATAGCGTACAGCATAGATGTCTGCAAAGTTAGATGGAGCAGATATAACAGGTGTAGTACCGTCTAACTTACGTCCAACTGTGCGAATCTTGGCACCCTTATAGCTGTCTACTGATCGATCAAATGCATCGTTATCGGTGTTAAAACCAGTACCAGCGCCTAGTAAACGAATGACAGATTCAAAGCGACGCTTTGTGTCTTCATTCATATATAGGACAATGCCGTTGCCATCTGGTGCATTTAAGTTGTCAAACAACTCCTGCATTGCAGATAAAGCACCGTTAGCCTCAACAGCTAAGAAGGTACTAGACGTGTCCAGTGATGCCGATGTCGATGCAGGTGCAATCAAACAGTCGGATGGAATGTCATAATCTGCACGGTTTTCTAAACGGAATTTAAGACCGGGGAAACAATCCGGACTGTTACCAGCAGCAGAAGACGTTGGGTCGTTATTAATGAACTTATCATTAAAGTCGTATGCAAAACCCTCCATGAAGATCTTGATCTGAGCTTCTACAGGATCAATGATATTGTTTGGCTGGTCAAGCAAACGGCAGTCAACCGTAATCTTATTGCGGATTAAATACATCTGCTCTTCGTACGACTTTGGTTTACCTTTAACTGCGTTTGGCTCACCATTGATAGATGACCAAGTTGGAGTTGGGATAGTACCAGCCTCGTTCGTATAGCGTACACCAACCTGTCGTAAAGAAGGCGATGTGTAGAATGGAATGTCCTTGATAGCGTTCCATGTCTGGTGCAACGACATAGTGATTTCTTTTACAAGAGGATCATTAGAAAGGACAGCTTGATCTGCGAGTGTAAGTGCACCGTTAAAATCGATAGCCATTGGTTACTCCTACCGAATGCCTAGTAATCTACTAAGACCTGACATACGGTTTTGCGTTGATGTTGATTGCGGTGGAACCATTGCTTGCGCAGAGTCACCACCACCAATAGGTGTCGGCGTTGTCTGTTGATTTGTCACCATATCCACTAATTGCGGTACGAGTGATTCAACTAAACCCGTCACTTGACGATGTACGGCTGCTGCTGCATCCATTGGATTCATGCCTTGTTGTATAAGGCTATCCATCACGTCTTGTGCGCGACTTGCATATGGAAATTGCTGCAACGCCTGTTCACGTTGTTGGGCCACCATATAGGAGTTCATTTGACCTACAACTTGGTCATATCTAAACTTCTGTATTTCAGCCTCGGCTTGTACGCGAGCAAGTTCCGGATCCATGTAGTTGCTTGCAACTTCATGTTGCCACCGCTCGCGTATTTGATCTTCTTGGCTTTGCATCTGCTGTTGTTCATAAGCTTTTTGAACATCAGCTGCTGATTGAAAACCAGATTCCTCAAACTGCCGAATCACATCAGCCCACTTTGAGTACGCTTCCTGCGCAGCTCGGAGCTGTTTGGCTTCATCGTTAACTTCTTTGAAGCGCTCATATGGCACATTCCCCGGTTGTTTATCCGGTAATGCACTGTCCAGTAAATGTTTCTTTACTCGTTCTTGTATAGAACTCTGATCAAAAACACCATCTGTTTGCACTTGTGATGCGGTATTGCTATCAGTGGAGTTATTTAACGCCATGTCTCCACTTTCGCTAGGTCCGGCGGACTCCCTAACGAAATCAATTAACGCACCACCAACATTGCCCGTTGCCGCTGCTGGCGAATCAGCGGTTCGTGTCACCATCTCTTCGGACATCTATATCATACCTTTACTTTTTTAAAACATGCCACCCATTTGAGGTGGTTGTTGCACACCCGATTGTGGCAACATTTGCTGGGGCTGCGATTGTGCCTGTTGTGGCATTGACGGCATTGCTCCCAAATCGTTTGACGGCAGTAACTGTTCTTTACCTATTTCCGTCATTGCGTAATCTTCATTTTGTTGTGCGTCTATTCCAGCCTTAGCAGCAGCCAATGAAATATCTGCCTCTAATTTTGCCTGAATAATCGCTTGTTGTTTCTGCACTTCTAACTGCATCTTCATCTGTTCGACTTCAGGATTAAATTGCTCCTGTTTAGCCTGAGCCTCAATCATGGCTTGTTGTTGCATCATGGCAGCTTGTTGCTGTTGCATCTGTGCCATCTTTTCTGCCTGTTGATCTAAATGTTGATATATGCGAGATGCATGTGGAATATTAGCCAGCTCAATAAATAGGCGGTTAGTTTCCGGATCCATTGGATCACCAAATACGCCCATCTGTCGTAATGCTGCCAATTTCTGTAACTTTTGATCAGGACTATCTTCCATTGACGAACCCGGAATGTAAACAATCCGGTATTGCCCACCAGCTCGCAATGCATCAAATCGCATAACGCCTTGACGTATTTGATCCTGTGGGAGCATCTTCCCCTGAATGTTTCCTACAAAAGGAACAATGGCAAACTGTTCGATTAGTGAGACTTCCCACTCTTTAATTTTTGATGCACTAATTTCGATGTCAGCTCGAATAAACGAATGTTGTGTGTTGTCCGAGCGTTGCAACAATCTTACAGATTCTGCTGGTGTACCAGCACTCGCCTGCCCTTGACTTACGTCATGCAACCCTGCAACATCCATCATGTCTTTTTCTAACATTTGCAACAAAGGAAATAGATCTGATCCAATTCCGGGTGCGCGTTGTATTGCGGGTGGATGACTACCGCGTTTGTAATTAATGCGACGATAAACACGGTTTTTATCATCTACGCTATCGCCAGTATTGTCGTATGCGTCAGCTCCTACGCCACTTAAATTTTCAACCAAGATGTAGTCTTTTTGATTTTCAAACTGCTCAATAAGACGCGAATACACACGGTTGTATGTTAGTTGGAGAGAACATAAATCCCAACCTAAACTATATCCATAAGGCGTACCGCTGCGTGGTTGCCAACGTAATGGAATAAAGGGGAATGAATCCTTCTTTTTATATGGCCATGGGCCAGCATATAGCAAACAACTATTTGTGCTAACGATATACCTACCAGATGGATACAGCGCTGTTGGTTTTTCCCAATACTCGTAAACAATCGCAGCTTGCTTTTTTGTGTCAGTGTTACCTAAATTACTTGGAGATGGCGGAACCCAGCCACGACCATTACCATTAGTTCCATCTAAATATGTCTCTACATATCCAGCATTTGTGCCAGTTTGTCCATCAGGTTTAACCAATTTGCCTTGTTCACCATACTTGTCAATGAACCATGATAGTGGCTTAACCATTGCGTGGATCATCCACCGCAGATCTGCATCTCGTTTTGCAGTAGGGTCGAAATACACATCAAACGCTGGCAAAATTTGCTCAACAATATCGCCTACACGCATTGACGTGTGACCTATGACTTCTGATGCAGTAGCATCCATTTGCGGAACAATCTGCTCTAAGCTTGCGTCCCAAAAGATTTTTAAAAATGACGTACCGCAGACACATGCCCAGCGAACGCGTTCTTTTGTCTGTGTCTCTCTGTCAAACTTGCGATTGTAGTGATTGACAATATAGTTCGCCTCATCGGAAGCCATTAGATCAACTGGGTTGTTACTAATAGGCACAGCGCTTGAATCAGGCGCACATTGCGTTAATTTACCAACTACGCCATCAATCAGCGGTCGCATCTTATTAACAGTCATATATCTGTTTGGCTCGTCCTCGTTTTGTAAACTTTCTAGATTACGCGCCTGACTATTAATCCTAAACCACTGCCGTCCTTCAAAAAAGGCAGTAGCCATTACCCACTCTAATTCCATTTCCTGTCGTGCGCGATACGCTAAATCAAACTGTTGTTTGACAAACGTCATAACTCGCTTTGCTTCGTCTGGTTGATCTTTTGGGACGACTTTCCATTCTTTGGCAGTTAAATCAATATTTAAATTCTCTTTATTATCTTTTGCTCCATTTAGTAACTCAAAGCTACCCGGTGCTCCCACGTCACTTGGCTTGGAAAATGCTGACACTTTCGGCTGCTGCCCCATAACACTTTTAGTCAAAGCGCTACGCATTAAGTTACTAATATCAATGGACATGTCTAAATCCACCTTTCATTTGAAATAACACGTTGTACAAGCAGGCGCTCTTCTTTAATTTGCCGTAAATGATTGACAAGCCCATACATCAACAATGTTTGCAATGCAACACAAATGGTAATGATTACAGCACAAATGCAAAGAAACACACTCATAGCCAACGTTTTTCATCCTTCTTTTTAAGCCAAGACGGAACGTATCTTTCGTTCATAGGAATTTTATCTTCTAACTCCGGACATTTAACTGGGTATTCTCGCCACATTACACCGTAACGAAAACTATCAATTGCGTGATCATTTTTAGTGCCACTGTCAATATCTTCTGGATCACGTGGATGAGACATAGTAACAGAGAGTTGCTTAATTAAATTAGGACATGCACCACGAACAATCTGTAATTTTGGTTTTGGTACACCATTGACTACATCGGTTGCACTAATCCATTCTTTTACTCTTCTCCAACCAGCCTTCCTGTCCTTTACCGCTCGTACAGCGGGAAGACCTCTTTCCCACCACACTTCAACTGGATACTCACCAATTCTTTCCTCTGTTTTCATTGGAGGAAATGTGTTTGCCCAGTCAAAAGCAATAGCCTCTAACTTTGTGTTCCATAGCCCGTCGCGGACTTTTGTATTAACAGGAGAAGCCAACTGTCTCTGTTCTAGCAACTCAAGACATTTTTCAGCTTGTTTACTACTTACAAGTCCGGCCTCGTACATTTCTCCAATGACATATATGTTTTCGCGATCGTCACTGGCATACAGTAAAAAACACGCAGGAGCACCAGTACCAAAGTCGTGACTAGCCCACATGCGCCACCACGGTTGAACATCGACATGATCAACAACATGCCATGGCTTACCATCTGGGGAATATTCTCTAAACTCAGGAAAAAATAATCCACCTACGCCGACCTCGTGTTGACACTCACGTAAGAATGACAGCAATCCATAAGTGTCTATTTCGTGTTGGCAAACTTCCAACGTCTTATGTTGCCAAGTAGGTTTTCCATTTGTTATACGGTAACCCATGCGTCCATCATCGCGCTCATATGTCGTATATTCAAGATCCTCTATGGCTGGAACTATTGGTGACTGTATTCTGTCTTGCAACATATCTAAATCACCACTGAGAACTTGCGACATCACTGAATTGGCATGAATGCGGTTTTGGACAAATACGACTGCACAATCTGTACTTTTTGCTGGAAGAATAGTTTGAGTAATGGTGCGTATTTTTTTATCAACACCATTTACAGAGTCATCGAGTTCATCAATGTCGTCCAAAATTATCATGTCTGGTCTGAGGTGATCTAATTTAACACCACGAGCACCAGTGTCTAATCCAAATGCTAATACATTAAAGCCATTAGCCGTACGCAACTTGGATGCACTCCAACCCTTTGAAAACCCGTATTTATTAACAGCACGTTCAATACCGCAACGCTCCATTGCTGTAGCAATATCCTGCACGTGCCTATCTGCCATGTCTTGCGTAGCACATACATATACAGCAAAACGTCGCGTAGCCTTAACTGCTAGACGACTAACAATCAATTCCATGGTTGTAGATTTACCACCACCACGGAACCAACACTCAATCAACGCTGGGCAAAACTTACCGGGAGTAATATCCTCGGCCCATTGCCATGCTCTGTGGTGATGCTGTGCCAGTGTTGATGAAGCAGCATGAGGAGCATATATGCGCAACCATTCTTCGTAATTTAATTCATGTCCGGGCAGGGCACTAGCCATACCGCTATCATAATCACCTAGCTCAATAGCCGAGCCTAATTCATCTTGCAACGCCTCTAGCAAAGCAACCGTTAAAGGTTTTGTTGGTCGTACAAATTTCTTAAATGCTCGCGGCGTTGAACGTGTCGTTACTTGATTCTTCATTTACTATTTCTGCGTCCATAATTTCATCTTGTTGATACTGCCTAAGTAATTTTCCAAATCCAACTTTGATTTGCTCTAATTGCCCTGCATCTCTTACGCAATCTTTTACTACCTTCAAAATCTGCATTGCCAGACTATACGCTTGATCAACCTCTAACGTGTAGGCCTTAGTGTGCAACATTCGCGCTTCGGCCTCGACGATGTCAGTGCGTTTTTCAATTAGTTGAACAACATCCTGACTGGCACGATATACATCAATGCCTTCAGTGACCATGGACTCTAATTTCTTAAACGACTTTGCAAACTCATCTGTGCCGATTGATGTTTTACATACATACAGCTGATCTTTTATAGATTCATAGTGTTCGACAGATATGCCATTACTAGCAGCTTCAGCACGTACATCCATCAATGCCGTTAAATACGCGGCATCATCTTTTAAACTAAATAGGTCTGGGTCTTCTCGTAATTCTTCTATACGCCTTAACAACTTTGGTGCTACTGAGGCAAAACGTTTACGCTGCTTTGACCATAAGCCTGTTTTAAATGCCGGACTGTCTGGTCCAACTAATGCTTTGCCACCATGATGCTTGCAATAGTCACGTCCTTTAATGGCTACATTCCTGCACAATTCACCTGATGCGTTTTTAGATGAACATAATTTAACGTGACTGCCGTTAGGCATTTCCCGAATATGTTCTGTCGTCACTGTACATTCCTTATTGTAGTAGGTGACGGCGCAGCAAAGCCCAATAGCGGTGGTTTATTTGGTCCGGTATATGGCTTTCCAGCGGATGGAGATGGTTTATTTATTTTAGCTGCCCATTTTGGAACCGCTTTGTCGAGGTTTTGTAAATCATTTAAAATTTCAATAGTTGTTCGAGCCTGTGGAGTTCGTAATACATCAAGAAACTTTTGCTTATTGACGTCAGCGGTTTCCATTTTACCTGCGTTTCGTTTTTGTAATGGCGTCATTGGTTTACTGCGATCAATACGTAACTTGCCACTATTGTCTATTTTTGTAGGTGGTACATTTTTTGGGTCAGCAAGTTTCATTAATTGAAATAAAACTTCATCATCGCCTAAATAATAATCACCTGTTTCTGATGGATCTCCTAACGATTTAAGCCCATCTTTAAACAGGTAGCTATCTCCGATTCTAGATTTTGCAGCACTGTTTAGGATTTCCGTTAAATATGGTATTTTGTCAAACCGTGTTTTACCTTGAGCGTCTGGCTCTAACATGTATTCATTTAGTTTATTTACGCCTGAAGCTAAAAATGGATCTGTAATAGCATTAGCTACACCTTCAAATTTTTCTGACGCAACTTGACCGATTAAACTTTTGTTAGCCAATTTTTTTAGAGCAAGTGTCATCAATGCATCTTTAATAGCGTTTCCAGCAACTAACGTCATGTTTGACCCAAATACATTGGTTCTTGTCTGTGGATCTACATCTGGCGTCATTGTTCGCCCTATAGATAACACTGGATCGTAATACATTGGCGCTTCCTGCATTACGCGCCCTAATGTTTTAGACGCACCTCCTCTTGTTGTCAATAAGGTCCCAGCAGCATCAAATGGTAAACGGAATCGCACATCATTGCTATATAGCGATTGCATGTGCCTACCAACCGATTTTGCTGGATTTCTACTTAAGCGATCTTCTGTTTTAGCTCGTTCTGTTTTTGGGCCAAGCCCTTTTAATCCTTCTAGTTCTTGTGGCATTTATCTATTCCTTTCAGACATAGCTCCAGTAGTTACACCAAGACCACCTAATACGCCGAGCGTCTTATTAAATTTAAATTTAGATTTAGGTTTATTAGGTTGATACAACCCTGCTAATGGAATTGGAGTTGGATCTTTAGAAACAGTAGTTCGTTCACCTTGAGGTAGTTTGGGTTTAATTTTCTCACCACCACTTGCAACACGAGTCCCACGATTTTTATTAGCAATGTCAATTTCTCGTTTATTTGCTGGCTTGACATCTAAACCAGCAATACTGTTTTCAATATTGGTACCACGAACTGTTCCGCGTGCTTTTGTTCTTTTTTCCAGAGCCATAAATTCTTTTACGAGTTGCTCTGGACCTGTTGCAGTCATCCAACCAAGTTCCGGGAAGAATGCTGTATAGAAATATCTTGCTGCAGCTCTACGAGCCTTGCTTTCTTCCGCACTCTTTGCTCTGGCACGCGCTAATATTTCTTGTGTAGTTGGTTTGTCAGCCTCTTCAATTGGTCTGACAATATTCATTGGTGGTGTTTTAATGTTTTCTCGTACTTGAGTGTCTATTTCTTCCTGTGTTGGTTGGAAAGACGATATCGTTTTTGATAATTTAGAACTTGCTTGTTGTTGTGCTTTCACATCATCAGACAATACTGCATCAATATAATCTCGCAACCCATCACGTATAAGTGCTGTTTCCGTATTATTTGCCCCAACTTCTGGAACTGATGTGATTAGACCTTTCATTATTCTGTCTGCTGCAAATGCTTTTTGCTGATCATCCATTAGACCGACGCCAGCATCCATAAATTGATCAGCCATATTCCGAATAGTTTGTTTAGCTGTTGTTGACAATGTGAACATTGTAGTTCGTTTCTGTTCAAGTACAGTGTTGCCAGCTTCGCGTTCCAATCCGGATAATGCAATCCCTTCAGTACCAGCCGACTGTCCTCGACTGTTACTTGCGTTCATCGTCCAGTTAACTCGTGGGTTAGGTCTTAACACATCGCTTTGACCATACATATCCAAGAATGTTAATAGGTCGCGTTGCTGTACTTTGTTTGCTGATTGTAGAAATTTCTCAACATCAGTATTTAAAATACGACCAGTAGTATTTCCTTGACTATCTATCTCTGGGGAAATACCAGTTTTTTCACGCAACCAGTTAATGCGTTCCTGAGTCTCAGCACCGCCTAAAGACTGTGCGTCTGCATAAATAATTTTTTCAAGGTGGCGTGTAACTTCATGCACCTGCGATCGTATATACCGTGCATCAACCGAATCACCACGTCCAGTGTCATTAACGGCTCGTTGCAATAAACCAGCTCTTGCTTGTTCGGCAGATGCTTGTGTTTGCGTAGTGAATCGATTATTACCAAATGGGTCTAATGCTCGCTGGTATTTACCATCAACTAATTCAAAAACTGGAACACGTAGATTACCTTTTGAATCTGGCTTAACAGCCACAGGTTGCATGTTTGGAACAGGACGCCCACGCGTATCCACAGGAACAACTAATACACTACCTATTTTTGTTGTTGTAGATGTACCAGCAGCGCCTTTAAAGTATCTGTTTATATTTACGCCGGGCGTATTTGTGACAGATGCATATAGCATGTCAACAAACTGACTAACTTTACTTGCTGATCCGGTAGCCCGAATTGGTTCACTATAATCTGGGCCATCTTCTGTCATTCTAAACAGTAAATGACGACCAGCTCCTGCGCGAACAACATCATCTACATTACCTAAAGCACGTTCACGTACGCCTTCTAACGATTCTAGTAATGCCTGTGATCCAGCAACTTTCTCCGGTGGGAGACGATCATTGTCAAGATTAAACCGCAATTTACTAATTGCGTCATCAACACTTCGCAGCGTTTCATCGAACAATGGATCAGCTGATTTTTTATCTGGCCCACTAGTAATACTAGGGCTAAGGTATTTTTCTATATCGCTAATAACAGTTGCAATTTTTTGATCATCACCAGCCTCGGCAACGAATCCAATTTGATATTCATTTTGATTATCGCGTGTGGTAAGACCAAGTATTCCTGCATCAGCTTTATATTGACCAGCTAATCGTGCAACAAGTGACGGTCCACGCAATTTAAGTGTAGAATTATCAAACTTATCCGCTGCCCTGTTAAATGCACCCCGCTGCGCTAAATAAGCGTCTATAGCTTGCCGACGCGAACCACCAGCTCCCGTAATGTCTTCGATATCTAATGGTAATACGTTTCGTGGTTTACCTTGACCATTAATACCTTCTACATTTTTTGCACCAAATAATGTCCGTAATTGATCTGTGTCTGAAAATGGAGCAAGTAATTCAGCTGCTTTTCTATTATCACCAGCATTTAATGCAGAATTGAGATCATTCTGTATTGCATCAAATGCTTCTTCTTTGCCAGCAGTATCAAATGTAAACAACTCGCGTAATGCACGTTTAATACCAAATGGAGCAGAAATAGCATCAAGCAACGGCTTTCGAGATGGATCGTCTGGTGCTCCGGCAAAATCAATAATCTGACTAAACATGTTTTGTGTATCAGTAACTGACATACTTGCTTGCAACGGTCGAATAAATGCTCGACCCCATGGTGTTTTTTCCAAAGCTGCAAATCCAGCTACCGACCCGTTCTGGAATCCATCGTAGAAAGGCATAATAAATCTATTCATCAACCTAACGGTTGCTTGCCTAGCTGTTCTTGATCCCTCTGCGCCACGAACCATGTCGTTTGAAACACTATCTAAACTGTGTTTTACAACTTCTGCTAAAGCGCTATTTAAACCTTGTGCTCGCTGATTTGATTTGGCAATAGTACCTTCAGCACCACGCTTAAACATATATCCTAGATCTGGGTCTTCGCTAAGTTGTGACTCAATACCGTCGCGATACATTTCCATTGTAGGATCACCACTTATAGCCATATTGAAATAACTACGTGCTGTATCCAAATCGTATTCATCTGAACGTCCAACGGCTGTTAAATATCCTAATCCAGCTTTTGCTAATCTGTCTGCTGCACCTGAGTTTAATCCTAATTCGTTTTTACTTCGTAATGTCGTATCTAGAATTTTGTATCCCGTGCTGGATGTAATAGCAGATGCATCAGACAGGAATTCACTACTCTTTTTTGCCATAACATCTTTAATTATCTTTACATTAGCTGCACTCAATAACGGCTTGCCGTATGTGCGTTGATATTCCGACAACACTTGATCTAAAGGCTTGTTATAACTGGTTGCTGCAATGCGTTGAAATTCTGGTTGTTTTGTTGCATCCAAACCAACTGCTGCAATTTCGCCAATTAATCCTTTTTGCAGTCCAATACCACGCTGTCGCAATAATGCAACTTCGCGATCTAATTGACTTTTTGTTGCTTGCATTAATGTAAACGGATTGTTTGAACCAGAACCTTTACGTATAGTGGTTCGTATTAATTCATCAACACGTCGTGTTGCGCTTACGTTTTTTGGACCAAGAGATAATGGGTCGTCTTCTACACGTAAACCTTTAATTTGTTGATAACGCGCCTCTGCATCTGACATTGTTGGTGGCGCTTCAGTAGTAAAACCCTGCGAAAAATTAGCGCGTGTACTTGCACCCAAATCACGATTTAGATCTGATTGCGTTATTTCGCCAGCTTCATATGCACGCTGTAAATCAGCATCTGCTCTTGCACCAGCCATTAGATCATCAGCTGATGTTGTTGGTGATAAACCAGTGTTAGTTACTCTGACGTCACGAATACGTGTTTGTGCATTTTCATTGATTGGCATACCAGCAGCTTCTTGCTCTTGTAATACAAGATCCCTGCCTTTACGCTTTACAATCTTATTTCCTTGCGCATCAAGTGTTGGTTTAAATTCTCTAAATCCAGAAACTGGATTTACTTCGTAAGTTCCCTCATATTCTGTATATGCAGGTAATTGACTTCCAGCATCTGATCGCCAGTCGTATTCTGGTAATTGTTTCTGGGTCGCTGGATTTACTGGTCCACGTCCACCTTTTAGTAACCCAAGTAGCTGTTGTGCTGCTTGCTGGGTACTAGTACCTTGTGTTGGTGGTTGTGCTCCAGCGCCACCAGCTCCTTGTTGTGCTGGTGTTACTGCAGATTGAGATGCTGGCATCTGCGGTGTAGGTGGTGATGAAGGCGCAGGTGTTCCACTAGGCGGTCCTGCTGGAGCACCTTTCTTTTTCTTGTCTTCATCCATCATCATATTCATTAACGCAGATGCCATATCTACCTCTACTTATTGCTATTAGAATTGAACAACGCTTTTGTCATTTTACCTGCGCTTGCTGGAGCAGCACTCTTCGACTTACCGCTTGGCGTTGGTTTTCCACTACTGTCGTAACGTCGTCCGTCAACCTTACCTTTTTGATAGGCTTGCATTTCTTTATTACTAGACGCTGTCTTCTTTGCATCTTCACGTGCAAGCATTGCACCAGCAGCAGTACCTGCTCCTATCAACATACCTTGTGCACGTCCAACACTTCGACTATTACGTGGCCAGTTCTGTTGAAACCTAGCCGATCTTCCCGGTCCTTGTGGCATTTTATCTATTCCTTCCTGTCATTACTCCACCAGTTACCCCTGCACCACCCAGTAAGCCAAACCACTTTCTTCTAGCTGGCTTAGTATGCTTCAAATCATCATCCATTAATGCAGCTTCAGTTTCTGCTAAACGAGCATATCGCCGTTTGTCACGCGCACTTGGCAATGTAGATTTACGTATACTTTGATTTTGTTGTTCTATTTGTTTAACGATTGGATCATTTTTTGATAGCCTTGGCCTCATTGTATGATCCTCTGTGAATCCGGGCAGTGTTAAACGTGGATCCATTATTATTCCAGCTGCTGTTTCTGGTGCTAAAAATCTAGCAAGCCAAGGAGTTGACTCTTTTCTAGCAGCCATACGTTCTTTTATCACCGCAGTATTTTGCTGGTTAATAGCGCTACGAGCAAGTGGATTACCACCAGCAATGCTAGGATCAATTGTTCCTGCTTGAAAATCTGGCTCAATATTTCCACTTAAAGACTGTAGTATTTTGGTTACTAGGTTATCTGTTGAAACTTGATCGGTGGCAAGATTTTTAGTTCTAGACTCCTCCCAGTCAACACGTTTTGGCTTAAATGGTTCTCGTGGTGGAGGCGCAGGAGTAATAACGTCTTTCATTTCAGGCGTTAATTGATTATATAAAGTATGTCTGTAACTCATTATTTTTCTTAGTTGTTCAGGTAGCGCTTCCCATTTCTTTTCAAAGTTAGCGTCCCTTAAAACTTGTTGTAATTCTGGGTTATCCTCATACCGTCGTCTACGTGACTCTAATAACCCACCATCTAATTCTTCTAACTCTTGCCGTTTACGTTCAGCACTATCTAAACGCCTGTTAAACATGTCTTGATCTGCTAGTTCATACCACTTTGGGTTAGCTAAGACATCTTCGTCATACTTTGGGTCATAAAACATTGCTGGTGGCTGTGTTCTTAATATGTCGTTGTATGTTAGTGCTGTTTTTTCTGTCGTTCGATTTGGCCTAGGAGTTTCGCCGTATAGCGCAATGTCAGGCCTGCCATACATTTCTTCAACATCCCACGCAGGTTTATTGAAAAAACTCAACGGTAATTGAGTCCGTAACTGATGCACCTCAAATGGCTCAGTTTCTTTACCAAAAAATAATTTGTTTAACTTTTTTTGGTCCGAGTAATTTAAATTTTGTCGCATGGCCTGATAAAAATCGAACCACGTTTGGTTAGGCAGGCGTTCTGTTTCTTGAGCCATAATTGATTACCTGTTCTTATTACTCATCGCACTACCTGCAGTACCTATACCTAGTAACATACCCAATGTTTTTCGCGGGCTTGCACGTAAAGACACCATGCCTTTAGCTAACGAGCTAGGCCCACGCGCAGCATTATTTCTACCCTCACGCGACAATGGTGGGTTTTCTCGCGGATCAATACGTCCATACGTTTGTTTTTCCTCACCACCGTAGTAACCACGCTTCCTGTTCTCTAACTGGTTAGTTATTCGTAATAAATAACCTTCTTGTGATTCGTTTGGACGAACAGGAGGCGGTTCTATTCCATAGGATCTCCACTTGTCTAAAGTAGCTTGAGTCCTTAATGAAATTTTTTGGGGCCTTCCAGATGGAGACGTAAATTTAAATTCTTGGTCCATACAGCTACCTGTTCTTTTTACTCATAGCTCCAGCTGCTGTTGCAATTCCAAGTAATGCTCCAAATGTTTTACGTTTTACTGGTGCCTTTGGTGCACTTGCTGCTGATTTACGAGCCGCAAGCTGTCCACGCATTTTACCTGTTTGGTCACTTAGGTAATCATTCATATAGTCACGTGATCTTGCTCGTCCAATATTTTCACTTTCTCGTGCACGTTGTGAATATGCGTTCGCGTAACTGCGTTCGCCTTCATTCATTTTTAAGCCACGCTCAGCAATGTCTTTTGTATACATACGACGCTTTGTGCGTTCTGTTTTTGCACCAGTAAAATGAATGTCACCCCTTGGGCTAGTGGTTTCTGTACTGCCTTTTACTGTACCAATAGTGCGTACTCGTGGTCGTGTTGGTCTGCGACCACTATCAGGCATATCTTCATCTCTAACTTTAGATGCTTCTGTTGCTACACCCGGTAAGTTCAATCCTGCTAGATTTGGAGTAACAACAAAATTTGCTGGTAGACCACTAATCGACTTTGTAGGTTCTAACGGCCTTTCTGGTATAAAACTCGAATTAGAAATTGCAGAACGACTTAATCCCATTGATGGTACATCTGATTGAAAGCCGACAGGTTTCATTCCACCTTTTTTGCTTGATTTAGAACCGGACGTTGTTGTTCCACGACTAGTTCCTACATCTCTCGTGATAACACCTTTTCGTCGAGCTTCAACTGCATCTGCACGTCGTTTATCTCCGGGTCGATTTCTATTTTCAGCCATAACTATTCCTCCTTAATACTTGCACCCACAATTAACAGTCCCACGCTCTCAATGATTTGTTAATACGGCTGTTTGGATTGTTAGCCGTTTTTGAAGACGTAAGTTTCTTTTTCATGCCAGACATACGGGCACAAAAAGAGGCACGACGCCCAGCGTCTGCCTTAGTTTTAGGATTAGGAGCTGGCGGTTTTAAATTTGCGCCAGTTGTGCGTTTGTAATACGCTCTACCAGCGGCATTTAATCCTCCCGCTGGATTTTGATGTTTCTTTGTAACTCCCATTGATGCACCTCAGTGCATTATACATAAAAAAGACCCGCATATCGCGGGTCATAGTTATTAGTCTGCAAACGGATCGTCTATATCATCCGTATGAATTTGACCAGCTGGTTTTGGATTAGGAGGATTACTATCATTATCACGCCGTGAATCCAATAATTGCCAGTTATCAATCATTATTTTTACAGATTGTTGCTTTACGCCTTCTTTATTTGTGTATTGGTCTAATTGAATTTTACCTACAATGCCAATAAGGCGACCTTTTTGTGCATATTCCGCTAATGCATCACCCTGTTGTCCAAATGCCGTACAACTGAAAAAATCAGTCTCTTTCTCACGTCCTTTACGATCAACTGCTACACGGATATTACAAACGGACTTACCGTTTGGTGTTTGGCGAGACTCTGGATCGGCTACTAACCTACCAACTATGGTGCATTGATTAATCATGATAATATGATTATATCAGATGTATTACATGAATATGGAGGTTGGGTAAATGAGTTGGTTTAGCAAAACGTTGAAAAAGTTTAGTGGTAATCGCGTTCCGGAAATTGACTTTTCCGAGTCTTTCATTGCTAAAAATGTAACAATTATGACTGTACAGCGGTTATTATTAGAGTTGGGTGATGAGGATCTTCGCAGACTCTGGCACATGATTGGAAATGAGCTGGCAAAACGCAAGAACCAATAACAAAACTAAGAGCACTGATTCACTCAGTGCTCTCTTCTTTTTTCATCCAATACTTTTTAAATGCTTCTGTTGTATTTGGTAGAACTTTTGTTAGTACATTCCAGCAATCAGTAGCAACTTCTCTATGTTCTAGTTGCGTGTGGCTATCCATTCGCACCCTGCAATAGTGCAGCCAGTCACGGACAGTGCCTTTCATGTATAAACGAGTGCCTACGCACAGTGGAAGCACCATACGCGCGGATTCTAATGCAACACCAGACTCTACTAGATCGTTATAAGCTCGTATAGCAACCAAAATTGGAGCGAGCGCTTTATTATCCATCTGAAATTGAGTTTCTTGATCTTCATAAACAACACTTCCTTGGCGATTAGAGCTACCTTTTCGTCTCATTTTTGGTAAATCTAGCTCAATTTTGCTAACATCAGCGTATCGTTGGCTAAATTCTTGAAAATGAAAGCTTCTGTGGCGTAACATTTGCGCTGACACAGCCCTAGAAGTGTAGATTTCCATGACAACATCAACCATTTCAAACACAGACCAGTGCCCATCTCGCATACATTTATTTAATAATCGTATGTATTCTGGATTATCTTCATAATTAGACGATACGCGAGCCAAATGAATCATAAATTGCTCTGCGTCGGGTTGAATATACTTGAGTGTTGCTGCCATCTTTCCTCCATGCCTCAGACGGGACTCGAACCCGTACGTCTTGCGACAACAGATTTTAAGTCTGTCGTGTCTACCATTCCACCACCGAGGCTTATGGCACATTGTATCACCATGTAATACATGATAGTATACAAACAAGACGCGATGAAAGTTTAAAAGTCCGCCCATCATGCCCAATCGACAATTAAACCGAGCGAATTAAAGCCCCTATTACAGGGGCTTTTTTATTTTACGGATCTATCGC
>Ga0255143_1000037_pt1 | contig 55421 bp, 55 predicted proteins | sample Atl_Cont_RepC_0h_FD_183625 | JGI IMG/M metagenome (GOLD analysis project Ga0255143, IMG submission 183625) | Freshwater microbial communities from Altamaha River, Georgia, United States - Atl_Cont_RepC_0h | ecosystem: Environmental > Aquatic > Freshwater > River | place: USA: Georgia | collected...
TTAAAGTCCGCGCGGAGCGGGTAGATCCACGTGTACATGCCTAAAAGCAATCGTTCTTCGGTACCCTCTTCGAGCTCGTCACGCTTCTTTTCGATGTCGCCGAACGGTACGTATCCCTCCGCCTGCTTTTCACTCGGCTCGTTTCGTTTATAGCGTTCTTCCACGGCTTTGTCCATGCGCGAGAACGCATCAAACCAAGCTTTATACGCAGCTGGTAACTGTTCCTTGAGGCCTTCACAATGCCGGAAAGCGGAGAGAGCGGTCGATAGGTATGTCTTCTTTGATGTCGCATTCTCATAGTTTGCTTCGATCCAAGCAATGCTCTTCTTGTAATCTTTGACGATGCTGAAAAAGTCTGCCTTGAGCGAAGCGCACATGTAGCGGATGCGGTTGCAATACCCAGTTTTTGTCACAGGTGATAACTCCGAACCTTCTATGATTCCAATAAAGTCTGTTTCTGGCGAACACACGTCTTTCTTACGCGACACCATAACCCTACCCAAAGGGAAATACAATGTTTTCTTGACAAAAGGTAATGAGCTTGCCGCCGCCAATTTCCACCAGCATGCTTGCCATGCCAGCCCTTCCAGCGGCGCAGCCTGCGTACCAGCAGCCTCTGATCTTGCAAAACACTCCAGTCAAATCCGTCGATCACACGAATTACGAGAGATCGATGGGAATAAAATTTAGAAACGCTGTATTGGTCGCGGTCATGTTTGTGGTGCTTTCCAGCCACGCCGCTTTTCGCGTCTTGAACCAGATTTATGTGCTCCTGTCAAACTCACCCATGGGGCTTCTTGATGACCATCAATGCGCTTCGATGACAGCGAACATCGTGATGGGCGCGGTGGTGTTTGTTATCACCTTTTTCTTCATTCTGACTTAGACGCCCGCCCCCCCCCCCCCCCCCCCCCCGCCTCATGCACAAGAAACACAATGCCATCGACCACACAGATGCGCACACTGTCACGGGTAGCGCCTTTCGGCGGCTCAATAAGTTCATGTTGCACAAGAGGGTATCGCAGAATGTGCCCTCGAACCGAATATTGTTTCATTTTATGGGCTTCAACAAGGATCAGGTTGTTGATCGTCCAAGATAGGTGAATGTCTTTGCGCTCTGCCCCTGGCATAGGGATCATGCACACGTCCGTTTCCCTATCAAAACGTCGTATGGGACCGCCAAGCCGCTTCAACCAAAACAAGCTTCGCCGAAGCATCATACCGATCATTCATTTACTCTATGTGCCATTCCTTAGCAGCTTTATCTCACTTCGCGCTCACATTACAGTCCACACCTAGACCTATACGCGGCATATCACTCACCGACCAGGAATTCGCCTGATCAAAGATCGAATTGTTCGCGACGGTCTTGAGCTCGATGCTCGTACCTGTAAAGCGATCTTCACAACTGGTTTTTGTGAGCCAAGGGTGCTCAAGCGCCTCCATGGCAGAGGGGCGATCCTTCGCATCCTTCTGCAAACACCACTGAACGAACATGAGGGCATCTAGACTGATCTTCTCCCAGCGCTCGTCCCCCCATTTCGGCTCCGTGGTCAGTAGCTTCCGCCAAACATCTTGTACACTCGCTCCGTCAAATGGCATGTGTCCAGTAAGCAACTGGTAGGTCATAACGCCTACCGACCACATATCCGACGCGTGTGCGATCTTGGAGCGTAGCGTTTCAGGTGCCATATACCACGGTGTACCCACCATGTGATCCACATCGATGAGCCCATCGGACTCACAGACGAGTGCTGCACCAAAATCTGTGAGCTTTACTTCTGCATCCGGGCTCTTATCTGTCAGGAGCACATTCCCGGGCTTGATATCACGATGCACGACGCCTGAGCGATGCACGTGCGCAAGGCCACGCAGCACACCGCGCACGATACTTGCCACGGTGTTCTCGGAATAGAGGTTGTGGCTTGAGGTGTAATCTTGAATGGCGCCGCCACGACACCACTCCATGATTAGGTAATACGCATCCTCGTCTTCCAGAGCATCATACAGCTGTACGACTTTGGGTGAATGCGCGAGGCGCTGCATGCAATTGACCTCGCGCAGGAATTTGTCGTTGGTTGTTTTGGCTTTGGCGATCACCTTGCAAATGCCGCGGATGCCAATGGCGTCTTGGCATTTGTAGATCCTGGAGTAACCACCCTCACCGATTACAGTCGATTTGTCGATGACATACTTCTGCATGTCTTCAATTCTCAACTCCAGAAAACCATAGTCCTTAATCCGATGGCTGTCAAATTTTAGCTTTTTTGCGTTGGGCTAGGACAGACGCGTAGGGGGTATGTCGCAAAACCTCCGAGTGCTTTTCAAGAAATTCTGTATACAACTGATTCCAACGTGACTCCCATTCGCCTCGTGGCTCATCGGACATCTTCTTCACATACGCAGACGACGAAATGTATGGTTTACGCATGCCATGGCCACCGTCACTCCAGGTCGCCATGCTGTAGCAATTGAAAACCATGACCCAGTCCCAAGCATCCAGAGAGAATTCGTACATCCATTGGTAGACGCCGTCAGGATGGATCTCATTCAGCATCATGAAATTTGACATGACCATGAGTCGCCGAATGTGATGGAGGTACCCCATGTCAAACGCGTCTCGGATCGCCTGGTCAACCACTGGGACACCTGTTCTGGCCTCGTACCATTCCTTTCCTAATTTTCTCCCAGATTTCCCTTCCATGCCGAAAACGTTTTTTAGATAAATTTCTTTGGGCACAGCCTCGTAATACAAACGCGCATACTCGCGCCATCCAAATAGCTGGCGCGCGAATGCTTCCAGATTCTGCATGCTCGCACCCTTCGCATGTTCCCGTTTCAAAGCCTCCAAAATCTCTGCAGGCACAAGCAGCCCATTGTTGAGAAATATGGAGATGCCACTGTGGTACAAATAGGGCGAGTCCGCAACGATCGCGTCCTCGTATTTTCCAAAATATCGGAAGCGCTCTTTAAGGAACTTGTCAAACCACGCCCGCGCCGCCTCAGGAGTCAATGGGAGCTGCTTCAAATGTTCCATCGCACGCATTTTGTCGAGAGGCTTCGTATGAGATTTGAAGAACGGATGCTTTTCGACCCAGTCCCACAATTCTTCCAATTGCGCATTTGTAAAAAGCGGTACCGTACCGGCCGATGCCCGTCGCACATACGGATCTGACGGCAACTCGCTCCTCAATGCCTTTGGAAAGGGTTGGCGATTCATTGCGTCCTTGCTTTTTACATTCTCCAGAAAGTTGATTTTGCGTTTCACTTTATCGAAAAAAACAGCGTGTTGCAACCGCTTCTGCCCCCGCCCCTTAACAAAACCAGCCAGATCCTCTGGCGTCATGACAAAGGATGGCGACGGGTGATAGACGACATCGATTTTGTGTGATTGCAACCTTTGCCGCAGGAGGTGATCCTCTGGATCAAATGCATGGAAGCCCCCGCGACCTTCGGCCACGAGCGCCTCGTAGCCGTTCTTGCGAATGTCGTCAAAAGACACATGCATCACCGTTGTGAACAACCCAGACTTACGGATGCGTTCGACAAAGCGTTGCACGCTAACAAGTTGGTAGCACACGCGCAGCTGGTTCAACCGTAAACGCTGCGGAATCCCCTGTTTGTTTCCCTTCCGATCGCCATAAAATACCGGATCATCCAACACGATCATGTGCGCTTGTTCTGCATCAACTCGACGGATCAGCCGTCGCCAGTGTTCGATGTCAAAAAGCTGATTTGGAAAGACCAAGATACAAACCTCCATAGGTTTGCCGCTCTAAAAAAGAACTCGATAACAATTCCGGTGACAAAACCCTGACCCAAAACCAAGGCGTATTGTTAAGAGCGCACCACGAATTTCTGAAAAATTGATTACATCATCGAAACACAAAACACTACAAGAGCTCTAAACAAAACAGCCGAAACAACCCAGAGCCCAACTCCCCAAAAAGCAAGGACGAAATGGAGTGCTACATGGATGTCACGTGCTCTGTGCGCGACCGCAAGACTCGCAAAGACATCCTGACCGTGGGCGACGCCATTCGCGCGCACAAGTCCAGCAAGAACCACAAGCTCGCCCCGCGCAGCATCAAGCGCGACCGCACGAAGTCGACAGAGGACAAGCAGTTTGCTCGGGAGCGACTGGCGTGCCGGGGCTGTAAGTGGGTGTAATGCGATGATCACCTGGATGGAGCTATAAATAGGATTGCAAACAAAGCTACTTTCTACTCTATTGTGATCTCCTTCTCGATGAAGCGTGATTATAATTTTGTAGCTCGTAAATCACACCGATGACAATGCGGAGTGTTCGAAGGAAATATTAAAAACAATATATATTTGATAAAACAGGTATGGCAACTATAATTCCCACAGACGACCCCATTCCAGCAACAAATATATCATTTACAAGGTTATCATCTACTTTGACTGGAGAAAGGTCTAATATCAGATTCAGCAGTTTTTCTACAGCGCAATTAGGGAATATCGGTCAATCGAATTGGTTATCGTCGTTCACGGGAAAACGCTTACCCGATCCTACAATTAAACTAAGTGTTACTAAAGTATCGAGTAATGTTTCATTCTCTACTGTCGACACTACATTCGCCCTAAATACAAATTTCAATTTCAATGAAACCTGGACGTCAAACCTGGCCGTAAAAGACTTATCCGTGCAGATTATCGCGAATCCATTCAATACTACTCTCAACTCGTTAACGTATGATGAGAACAAACCCACCTACCCACTGGTATCGAATAAACCAAATACCGAAGATATTGTTACAAACGCGATCATCATTCCAAAAGTAAATTACACAAAACGAAACGGTTTTCAGAAAGTGCAGTTATTTGATCCAATAAACGTAACGTCGTCACATGTCACGAAATTTGTAAAGTTCCAAGCCGCTTCGCAAAAAACAAACAATGTTCGCCATACACATCATCATGGACGGCATACTCATACTGCTGCGCACTATCACAAACACTATCATACAAACCATAGGCATGGTGGTTTGTTTTACCATCAGCATGGGCCGTGGTACAATGGCGAAACACTGGGGGGATACCACCATTCCCCGAACATGGGAATCGGAGGTCATGAAAGTCAAGGTTCCGTAACTGGTGTGGATAGCGGATATGGAACTTATCGAGCAGCAAGCCATGGTACTCACCATACAAATTATAAATCAAGTCATAGTACATTGTTAAGGGATCTGACGTATACGATTGTGTCAAACAATGCATCTACAGTCATACCGAATCCACTTACATTTTTCAGTATCTCGACGCCATCTTGGCAGGCTCTTAATACGAATAAATGCACGGGCACGACTTCGACAACAACAATCTCAGCCACGAGTGCAACCAGTGATAAAGCAGCCGATAATGCAACAACCGTGGCATGTGATTTCCGCCACACTGCCAGAATAACACTTCCATGGAATGCAACAAATTTAACAAGCACACTTGACTCGCAAATAACAGATGTGAATGTTAAAACAGTTTAAAATATGACATGATCATCTCTGATCTTTGAGATTTGGATATCTTCGGAATAGTTCACCATTAGAATACCGATCATCACCGGTTTTGCCGATGATTTCATGCACTCCACAATTTCGTTCGTCTTTTGGAAAGCCAACTCGTTTGAAACATGTTCAACGCAAAAATGGACATCGACTAGCACATCCACGCCTACATAGAAGTCATTATCTTCAGTGTCGTTATCTTTAACAGTGCCGTTCTCAATGAAAATCACTTTTGGTGGCTCAATCACAAAGCCGTTATGAAGCAAGTCTTTTTTGTAGGTATGACTGATTGGTCTATCGTATTTGGAAAGGTTGTGAACATAAAGATTAAAAATGAAATCGTAAGGGCGCTGTAAAATAAAGTGGATATCATCCAAGATCGAAGATGAGTTCACGTTTTCATAGAATAGGGATAATCGTTTATAAAGCCATGATGAAAAATCGTTTGATTCGTAAGTGTTTTTGAAAAAAGCGTGATCAATAATAGGCCATTTTCTGAAATCTATTTGTTCAGATTCTCTGTTTGGTGTTGGTTTCAACTCGGGGGTGGGGTGGTATTGCATATCAAATTCCTTCTCCATATTAGTCGCCTGTTCTTTGTCTCTACATGCTACAATTGTTTGAAAAACAAGCTTCGACACGCTTTTATTGTCTTGACATTCGCTCAAATGACCGAAAATGGATGAAGAAAACAAGAGTCGTATATCGTCAGATGCAATGAAGCATGCTACGATCTTACAAAACAATTCGATAAAGCGATGATGATTACCATCGCAGAAGACGAAAGTCGTGTACATAACGTTCCAAACAATGTCTTGCATGTTGAACTTGCATTTCGCACTGTTTTGCGTGATGTTGCAGTATATAGCCTTTGCATCTGTGACACCGATCTCTTCTTTACCCAGCTTGGCGTTCACGAAATTGTGGAGTCCAACCGTCCATTCGAAAAAAACCATACAATTACTCATGTTGTCACTCAGACGTGAAATAGTATCATATGTTTCGATCGCTGTTTTGCATTTATCACAAGGAATTATTTCACGCAAGTCGAAAAATATGTTTTGGAGTAGCATCTGCTGCTCTGGCAGAAGGTTATTGATATACAGCGCAGAACAATGTATGAAGTTCCACATGTGATGACTCCATGGTTTGTCGGTTTCCATAATTATAATAAAGTAACATAAAGTAATAAGGCCATTTATCTACAGACGTAAAGGACAAAGGAAGCACAATATGGAAATTTATTCTATATCAAAAGACACACTCGAGCTGCTCGATGCTTTAAAACTGGAGCGCGCTAATACATTGGATTCCATGGCTACGTCGACGCAAATAAAATGTCTCACGAAACACAATAACATAATTATGGCACTGAAGAATGACTTCGATCACAACAAGAACACACTTGCTTGCGTTCGTAATTTTGGTGATAATAAAGAGATTAAGGAGTTTCGCTTACACCACACGGACAATATTGAAATTATTTCTTACGGAAAGACGTCTCTGGGTGTGACTTCGTTGTTCGCGTTTACGTCATCTCAAGTGACGGCCATTCCGACTGATTACAATGGTTATTTATGCATGGATCTTAAAAGCACCTTTTCTCTTCTCATGAGAGACAAACTTGTAGGTGTATTTCAAAGAGAGTTCATATGGTACGTAGTTAGCAACCATGGAAGTGAGACAGTTCTCGATGTTTACGACAGCGAATTTAAAATTTGTCGAAGCGTGAAGATACATGATGACCAAACAACTGATGTGCAGATGCGAGGAACCTCAATATTCCTTGCAGTTCATAATACCCTCTTGGAGTACGATGTTTTGAATGAGACGACACGTGTTTTCTTTCGCCATCATACTCCTATTAACGGTTTTGTGATCAGCATGTTCTTAATTTTGCTTTTTGAAACACCAAACGGTTCTTTTATCGACATTTTGAACTCTAAGAATATATTGATGGGTAGACAGATGTTCGGGCATGGGAACGCACCACTAAAGATTTATTTTGCAGAGAACGACTGCAGATTCAATCTATCCCATATGTTTTGCCCTATACAGCAATCTGTACCACGTCACGTTCTTGAGCCCCTGCTTTCCAAGCATATGCATGTATGCGAGTCGTCTTGTGATCCCGATACAGCGTACATTGAAAACGGCTTTATATCTTTCACCATACCAGAAGTAGTGCGACCAGCTGTATTCAATGTTGACATGAACATGTTATCCTCAGAACGAAGACATGTTATCCAAATTGTAAACGTAGAGGAGAATATGCGGTCGTTCTTACTTTTCAGTCACCCAAACAGTGGCGACACGCACTTCATTCCAGACATAAAAGATAATGTGAAGCTGCTATACATATGTAGTGATTTCAAAAATGAATTTCAAGTGCATGCAACCTTTCAGAACGTCAAAACGCATTTCATACAGGAAATACGAGTATCTGAGAAAATATGCTTTACAGTTCAGAAATGATCCCAGATTCTCCGTTTCCTTTGTATGGCTGAAACACAAGGTGAATCATAGCATCGAAGGATCTCAACTTGTTTTTCATGTGGTCCTTACAAATGTGAGGATAAGTGGTGGTGTCATGAATTAACTCGAACAGATTATATAGGAGAGAGTAATGGTATTCACGGCCTGAGAACTTATTGTACGCATTTTCGGGAAGATGAAATGTGTAGAGTAAGTCCCATACGACGTCTTTGAGATAAATGTCGAAAATAGGATGGATGAAAACAGATTCGTCTTTCATTGCAGGATTGCCCGTTTGTGGTTGGGTGAAGGAGGCTGAAAATTTGTTTCTCGGGTCATAGCCTAAATACGATTGAACACATATCTTCGATTCAGTTGCCGTTTTCGCCATTATTGTTTCAATTCCATCCTGATGCTCCGATTTCAAACAGCTCAATGGGATGTGTTTTATTAAACAATGCCTACCTTTTTCGAAAAATATGTAATCGCCTATGTAATCAAATCGATGAAGCAGACACGAGCTCGTGTTGATTTGCTTCATAACGGCATTTACTGTGTCCTTTGTGTTGTTGAAGTACTGAATGTCAAAGGTTGAGGTTAAGAACTTTGTTAAAATCTTGATATTATACCTGAATCCATGGATGAACGCTGACGTACCACGTTTATAGTCATGTTGTTGAGAGAGAGCCCCGATAAAGAACATGTTCTTCGCAGAAATGCTCTCAAAGAAAGGCGTTAACAACGGAAAACCATTTGAACACGTTTGTACATCAATGCCTGTTATCCATTTCGGGATAGCAGGTTCGAAACCACCACAATAAATCACAATATCAGTATCGTGGAACACTTCGCCAGTTTGCAACTTATGTAGTTCAGTCCTATATTTTTCGTCGGTTCGCATTGACTTATTATTAGTCCAATCTAGGTTAACCTTCAATTTAAGGTAATATGAATCGAGGATTTTCATATTGACGCTTCTAATGTAGCCAGGATAGTGTGTTCTCCATGCAAATTTCTCTGCGCCAATGAGCCTTAGCTCATTACACACATCGTTCACATAGTTTGCTACTTCAAATGCCGCGTTCCCACCGCCTATGATCAGAATATTCTTGTTCTTGAAAACGTTCGGTTCTGAAGGAACCTCATCATAATAGAAGAAGTGTTTAGACGGCGGGGGTACAACTTTAAATTGCATCCGTTTGGGTTTCAAACCACATGCAATGAAGAGGTGGGTGCATTTGTAAAGATGCTCACGAGATCGTAATACGTAAAAGCCTTCATCCTTTGTAATGGAGATAATCTCGACGGCATTTCGTATGCGTATTTGAAATGTCCGACAAAACTCCTCGAGATAATCGACGAGACAATCGGCTTTCGGATAATAATCTTCTGAGAAGTTCCGGAAATGCAACTTTCCAATATCGTCAGCTTCAAGAAGTAAAGAGTTCCAATCATAGCGCAGTACATTCTCAGAGCTGTCTAAACTTTCTAATTGGTTATCACCACAGAACACCTTATTTACAGAAATAAGTTGTCGCTGGATAGGGAACTGCTTAAAGAAGGATGCGACGCTAGTTTTTTCGAGAACGAGGTAGTCTTTCTTCGTTTTCTTCAGAAAATATGCCTGCTGTATACCGGCCGGACCTGCTCCGATAATGATGTTTTCCGTATATGAAGGATCTTCCATCCTGAATACTGGAGACGTATTAAGGACCACCCCTTAATATAGCTTTAATTTCGAAGAGCAGAACATGTCCATGGCTAAGGACTACTTGGAATACCTTCAGGATAAACTACATCGTAGTTATTTCGAAAATTGCAGCCTACGGTATCTTTACCTCAACAGGCAACAACTGCAACGTTTGGATGAATCAGACATGCCCTGCATACATTATCATCATAGCATATGTGGCTCGCAAGACTGCGACTCCATCGTAAAGTGGATTCGGAGCACAATACAAAAGCGCTTTTCGGAGAGTGATTTCTCAACAGTACCAGGCGAAGTACAGCACATTTATGATCAAATCAAGAAGGATTTCATACGTAAGTGTTCCTCAGCACATGACGCTAACTTCAACACTCATTTCGAAATGGAAGTCCTCGAACTTCAACCTGGCGTTGAATATAGATCTTTCAAACCCTGTTTCGAACATAACAGAGTTTTCGGTACGTATTACGTTTCTGTATCGGGTGGGGCTGGTCACCAAGGAATGCCTGTAATCAACAATTCTGTCTGTGCCATTGACATTGGATGCTATGCCTTGTTATTAGACGGCGTCGAAATGGTTTCTCATATTCTTGTGAGACCCGAGCATAACATTGCCTTTTTGACGTTTACATTTTCATTTGACCGAAATGTTATTTTCGAAAATGTTGACAATACACCGTTACACAAGTGCACGTCGGATGAACTCATTCACCGTATACAGAGCGAGCAGACAGTAACAATGCGTTTGAAACGACTTCTAGGTCATAATGATATAACACTGCTTGAACAATCAGCATTACTCAATACGTACGAGGCAAAGGCTCTTTGCAAACGCCTTCCATGCAACAACATTCAATCTGACAAGAAACTGGTTCAAATGTTACACCATATCGTAGCAAATACAGGAGAAAGACAGGTGCATGAGACTCAAACTGGCTTTTTCTCGTTCAAAAAACAGATTCTCCTTGACTCTAAAGAAATAGAGGATATATTCACAGCAATGTATGGCATAGGAAGACTTGTAGGTTGTGCTGTAGTGCGTGTCAAAGACAACGGGTTCTTCATGGATCGCACATCACCTGGAGTGCTCTTGCACGTCGTTGTGTCGAAGCCCGTGCATGGAGGATATCTCTATATGGATAAACAGTTTTATGATGTTAATGCCCTCGACGTTTTTTGTTTATCCAGATGTGGTTTGTACGCATATTCAACAGTAAGGGGAGCAACCGACCTATCAATTTTAGAATTTCAATTTGAACCGTCTGTGAGTTAAAGACATGCAATATACTGAACGTTCAAGACATGAATCGAGCTTTATTTCATTCGTTAAAAAGAGAACTGTTTTTTCGAAACGACGACGTAATGTACCTTATTTCCGAAAATGTTAAGTTCTTTCATGTTTACAAATCCAATGTGTATTTAGTTACGAATGATGAAATTCAACAGATAAGTTTCGAAGAGGAGGACAGATCCTTCAAATTTGCGCTCAAACGCAAGATAAGAATTTCACCCACGATGGACATAACCTTTGCAAAAAACCGATTCCAAGATGACGTCATTGTTTGGATTGGTGAGGGCAATCTTAAAGTACAGATATTGAGCGTTGATTTTGAATTTCTACATTCAGTACGTTTAAGCGAGGGCAGCGACTTATGTGACATAACGGTATTGTCCCGCGACTGTTTCTATTACTTCATCGGAACCCATGTGAGTACAAAAAAAAGGGAATGTCTTGTTTATGCGCCAGATTGGCGTTTTTTTGGGCGTTTTGAAATAAACGATATGGAGGTGAGATTTCCAATTCTTGTTGGAAAGGATCTTTATTACCTTTCTGGTGAGAACTTGCGCCGACTTGATACAACGACCGCATCATTGTCAACAGTACAATCTTTTGATTTCCACCCCATATTTTTCACTATGCAAGAATCCAAGATATTAGTATCGTCTGGAGATGATGTGTACGTATATGCATGGCATGATAGTGGTACAGGTAATAAACAGTATGAGGAAGTTCGGTTGAAGAGTATCTGTAACATTCTCGTCCCACATAAAGCGTTCTCTTTCATTGATTTCGGCAAAGATTTCCGGCACGAGCTTTCAAAACTTACTGAATGTCATGTTTACACTTACTTCAAAGATCAAATGACTTCCGATGAAAAGTGGCTTGTTGATATTCTTAGTGAGATGTACAGTAATGTTCGTAACGAAGCACTTGATAGTCTTTGTACTTCTATTCATAAGGTTCAGCATATTTGTCGTTTTCTACCGAATCAAAAATGCATTTTCTTTGGCAATGATGTTTATGACATCGTACAACCTCCTTTAATGATGTTCAAAAGTCCGTACAATTATCAATTTATTAACTATGACATGTACTCGATCATTGACAAGAAGTCTTCTCGTGAATGCGATATGAATGATAAATTGATCAATGTAATGGGACTACATATTATTCCCTCGCATGTATTCTCTGGAAAGTTCCACCTTCTTATGCCAAACCATGCAAAAGGTTGGCATCATAACATTGAGAATGTACCGAAGGGGACTTGTAGAGTAATCTATTTCGTTTGTACAGATGTCCATCGTTTTGGTGGTTCTTTCTTCTATTACAGACACCCAGTTTCACATAAGATTCATGCAGTTCCTGATGTTAACTGCACGATGAAATTATTTCACCTCAAGAGCGACGAAGAAAATCCTCTTTGGCATGCTATCGGAAGTTTCGATGCGAAACGATTGAGCATGGGCTTTTCAAAGCGATCGGATATGTTCGTTTCAGTTTAGCTGCACGATTACACCACGTGGTTGGGTGTCGAACACCAGTACAGGAATTTATGTAAAGCAATAGAAGATCCATACTTTTCACGCATTTCAAGGAAGAACGATACTTTTGGATGAATAATAGGATAGTTAAAACCTCTGTTGAAGTGATAAAAGAGAGACATGTCGCCGTCATTTTCAAGTGGATATAAGTACATACCGAGTGGCGCTCCATGAACACTCGTAAGTCGCGGAACAACATATTTATCTCCCCTCGATTTCAGGAAAATGTCATAGAATTTGGACGGAGTGATCGAAAACCGAACACCTTTTATGTGTTGTTTTTTCAGTACACATAATTTATTGAAACCAGATATGATTGTGCAGCAAGTTCCCATTTGTGATATATGATCCTGGACAAGATCCTCGTACAACGTCTTTTCATATAAGCCTCCGATAACTTCCGGTCCAAATGGATACGTGTCGTCCCGAAAAGAGTGGATATCAACCATTTTGTTATTTTGGTAGCAATTGTATGATATGATACCATCATATATCGACCACACTGTATCATCGCGTAAAATATGGGAGAGCTTATCGACGGGCAGCTCACAATAGACATCCCAGTCGAAGTATATGACGAAATCATAGGCGTCATATGCCGGCATTTCGAGAATTTCCTGGAGCTTATTCCTTGATCGCGCTAACATTTCATATTTGCATAATTCATTTCTTATCGACCTTACGAAACAGCTTTGGGTGAGGTTTTGTACTGTTATGTCATCGAAGAAAGCATGGACCCTCGAGTCTGTTGAAACCCATTCTTGAAGTAGTCGTTTTGTTGAATCTGTAGAGAGACTTTCAAACGTAACGAAAACAATGCTCGGAAAAACTACGGATAATTTTGAAAAAGATTCTCGTATATAGTTGAAATGGTGTTCAATGTTTTGACATACGCTTGCCATAATGACCTTCGCCATGTTTGAAATGTCTTTACCTTCACGTTTTATCTTAAATAGATGAATGCTCACTTAAGCTCATGATATGAAGCTCTAAAAAGATTCTCGTATATAGTTGAAATGGTGTTCAATGTTTTGACATACGCTTGCCATAATGACCTTCGCCATGTTTGAAATGTCTTTACCTTCACGTTTTATCTTAAATAGATGAATGCTCACTTAAGCTCATGATATGCTTATTTTCTTAATGGATCTCATAAAGTTTTTAAACGATAGGCGAATGTCTCGAATTGCTTCGCCTTCACCTGATCCACTATTGTTTCCAAAGTATTACAAAGCCAAATGCATAGAGGTTACATTAAATGAGGGAAACTTTATCATGATACCATCGGGATGGCACCATCTAGTGCTATCCGAGGGAGTGAATGATCGCACAGGATTAAATTTTGCAATCAGCTTTTGGAAAAAAGGCATTTTCGACGAACTTGGTACCTTTAATAAATCGTATGATGACTTTCATGAAGTTCCCATGTTTACAAAAACGACAAAAGACGACTTTAAAACCGGATTGCGGACGGGTTATCCGTTCTGTGGTTCCACTGATGATTCTCACCCATCACCCGTCACATTGGAATCATTGTATGATATCATGGAAACATGTGACGTTCTCTTCAGTGACACTCCCGCTATTCCTTCAACCACATCTGAACATATTTATGACTTTACTATTAAGAATGTACTGTTCAAAAGTTTTTTACACCAAGATTTGCAACTCAATGGCAAGCACGTATATTTAATAGATCGGGGGGTTTCAAACCAAAATGCACTTTCGAGGTATATACCATCGGTGGTCAAGGAGTATTTCGATGAAATTGGGGCTTCGATGGAGACAGCAATGGTATGGATGAACTATGGAGATGTTGCAACGTATTTACATTATGACACCGAGACGAACTATTTGTTTCAGGTACAAGGTTACAAGAGGATCTTTATTTACCCACCATCCGAAAGGCAATATTTATACATGATAAATCCGTATCCGCTTGAATTTTTATTCTCCCTACGTTGCATTGATAACTATATACAGTGTTTTGAAGCAGTTGTGCAGCAAGCGGATTGTGACGGTATTGTAGATCAGATTAAAGGCCTAACATATGGGGTGCATCCCGTGCCGAATGGTGTCGATATTGAACACATCACATCTGTTCTGTATAATTGCTTCATCGATTATCGTAGTAAAACGGATGGAAACTACAATGGGTTTGATTCCGACCAATCTCAAGAAATTCAAGAGAAGATATCGGAAATAAAAATATGTAAACGGCAAAAGAACTCTCCTGATGACCTTGAGGAGTGGTCTACCACAGTCGACGTAAAATGCGACAGCACAAAGCTATATTATGCAAAATTCGTTTTCATTGTGTTCTTGAATGAAGTTGATGATGGTAATGTGATCGAGTTCATGAACGGTGTCGACCGTCTTTACGGAAGAAAAGGGTCAATTGTTATTATGCCTATGTGCTTCACCTATGCATTCAAGATTACAAAACCAGAATCGAATGAATCAACTTTAATTATCGGATATTTGTACGACGAAGTACGGGTATTAAAGAAATCGCTTTCTTGTGAGTAGCAAACACTTGATCACTTTACAAGATGATGATGTTATGGAAATAATGGAAATATGCCGTGTTCAAGTGACCCATGTTGCAATAGAATATCTGCATCCTCGTGTTATCTTGTTCACCTGATGTGGATAAAGGAAATTGGACGGGAATATAATGATTTGGTTCTTCTTCAGACAAGGCGTGTACGAACCATTCCTAAACGATAATTCGCCTCCTTCGAAGTCATCATTCATTAGGATTACAATAGATAGTTGGCGAGGATGATACATATCCATGTCTGTATGTTCTAAAAAGAACTGGCCTTCTTCGTACTTCAAGAGGCTATATCCGTCTATGTTCCTAGAAATATCGCAAAACAAACTGATATCACTCATGTACCTTTTAAGACCCTCGTCCACACATCTCCAGATTACTTCATTTTCGTCCGGACTGTTAATCGTGAACGAAGAACAGTTTCGGGTTTTCGTATCAATCACACCACGTCCGTATTGAGAAGCTAAGGCACGTGTAAAGTCTGCTTTAATTAGAATGTGATTCAAAAACCCATCAGGAATGTTAACATCGTACACTTTGATGAAACTGTCTAAATCCATTTGAAGTCCTATACTCCATTAAGTATATTTTTTCCCTAATAAGACAGTCGCCACGAATAATGTTCACCAAAATGGATTGTAATTTGGAGCTACCACCACAACCTTCTTACCGTCAAGCCCACCCGCCCTTTCCCCGGCTGTGGCAAAAGATGCTTGTTTCTTGCCACCCCCGTCCCATCTCGGCCGAGATGGGACGGGGGTGGCAAAGGATGGCGGTTCTTTGCCACAAGCCCGGGGGAAGGGCGGCGGCCGTTCCTTGCCACACCAAACCCCGTACGTTGGCACATAATACACATTCGTTGCCACGTCAAGTCGCGCAGACCCCTGGCCGCAACGTTCGCGCAGACTCCTATGCGAGCCTCGTGTCAACCTTGTGCAGAGTTGAGGTAAACGTTCGCACGAGTGTCATTGATAGACATTTGTGGAAGAAATATCGATCAAGACACTTGTGCAGAGCTTGACCTCGACTCTCACAGAACATCCTACACAGACATCTGCATAGTGTCTGGCGCCACCCTCCGCCACCATCCGCTACCCTCCGCTACCCTCCGCCACCCTCCGCTACCCTCCGCCACCCTCCGCTACCCTCCGCCAACCGTTTAAGACCATACCGCATTCCATCGTACATGAAGCTCTTCGTCCCTATCATCTGTTATAACCACACATGCCACACATCTTACATGATGTCCATGATACGGCTCATCCTCTTTTGTTCCCAAAACCGTATCGAATGTACATTGTACCCAATAACGTTTGAGAGCTTGGTCTCACGCGCACGGAATGCGGCGGTCGCACACTTCCTTTCCGACCCAGACGCCACCCACCTGCTCTTCATTGATTCAGACATCGAGTTCCAACCAAGCGACGTCCTGGCTCTCATGAACGCAAACAAGGACGTGGTATGCGGATCGTACCCGCAGAAATGGTTCGATCTTACAAAATATAATACTGCTCAAAGCTCCACGATGAATCCCATCCACCCGTGCATGAAGCACTCTGTCCACATAAAAGATGTCCCAAAAACAGAAACAGCACTTTCCGAGCCGTTATCCGTCATCTACGCAACCACAGGCTTCCTTCTCATAAAGCGCAATGTCTTTGAGCAAATCGCAGCAAGTTATCCTGAACGGCAGTACAGAAATGATGTCGATGGCTATAACGGTGCAGATCCAAAGCGTTTCTTTGATTTCTTCCCGGTAACGATCGAGCCAACAACACGGCGCTACGAAAGTGAAGACTATGGATTCAGCCGCCTATGGACATCCATCGGAGGCCAAATCTTTGTCATTCCAAACATTACACTCCGGCATCATGGGTGGTACGCATACGAAGGAAACCTAAAGAATAGTCTTGAAGCAGAGCGGTTTACTTTGGCACATTTGAACACGCCATGACCCCCAGCAGGAATTTCTCCCATCGGAACTGCGATCCGTAATTCCATTTCTGATACTGGACATAGTCAATAAAACCATAGACCAACGTGATCACCGCGACTACAAACAGTACTCGAGAGAGCTGCACCAATCTTTCATTTTGTTCTTCGGATATCATATTCCGTTTCCGATAGTAGTTCCGTTGCGTATTGATCAGATACACTACGAACACGATGCCAATGAACACCAGGTTGGGTACGAGCTGACTCTTGGACGATATGATAAACACGACGTAGATAAGCAATGCGATCGACAGTGTATGCAGCACGTTTCCGCTGCTCCAATCATTATCCGCCTCATCATCGAGTTTGCTGTCCCAGCTCCAGCCACCCTCAAGCATGATGAACACGAATACCAGAATGATACCCAGGAAGTGACGGAAGTACTTGGATTCTTGTAGGAACTTCCGCATCTGACACGACAGGATCTCATCAATATATCCACTCGTAATGACAGCATAGATCAGGAAAATGAACGCAAAACGTGATAGGAACGTGTCCATACTTCTTAACTAAACCCTACATAAAAATGACATCGCGTTGTTACCAGCGCTTTTTGAATATGTCGAACGTACAGCACAATGAATGGTGTCTCAACGTGGGTATCCCCGAAAAGCATCGTTTGAACTCCTGCATGGTCGTAAAAGGATTCGTGGCATGCCACTTATCATTCTATACGCAAAACGCCGCGATGAATGTCGCACAACTTGTGTCGCGTTATGCGTCATTTAGGAAGAATATTTCATGTTGAAGTCTATCAGAATGCCCCACGACATCATTGATCTGCAACACGAGCTCAAAATACGGAATGTCTTAAAGCTCGACCTCAACGCCACGAATGACGAAGGGGTGGAAGTCCATTTCATCAATCCGTCTGCCTCTAAAAACTTCATATACTTCCGCACCATCAGTGGCACAAACATCTGGAAAAGTGGAATCTGCATGTTTGAAAAACGTAGTAGCAAATTCAATGTCATCGAGAACAAAGACAACCTAGAAGACCTGCGTCTTTTTGACAACGGAAATAGAGTGGGATTTGTGGCAGCTGCCAGGAATCCCACCACACATATGTTTGACACACATATTGGCTACTTCAACGACGACTGTTCACAAATCGAGTGTATCATCGATCACATAACATCCGATGGTGCGCATATCAAGAACATCACGCCCTTGGTGGATCTGGATTCACGAAAAGTTTGGTTCATAGACGTTTTGACCCGAGAGGTTTACGAACTTGCTGGCACACGGGTGTGCAAGTGCGCCGAATTAAAAGCGGATGCATTGGATCAGAGAATGGCCGCTTATAGCAATGCGAGTTTTGGTACAACACAATATCTTCACATCAAAGACACCACTTATGGCAGTCTCATTCACATAACAAAGAAACTGGGATCAAGAGTTTACTATGTATATCTCTGGATCGAGATCGATATCAGGGATTGGACGATCACCTTTGTGTCACATCCGTTTGTTGTCCAATTTCTGGGGTTAGTATTTGTATCCCATATAGAAAAACTTGCAAACGGTGAAATACAACTGATGTTAGGCGTGAATGATGATCATACGTGCCGATGTGTAACAACCCTGGATGACCTTCGGATGAAGTAACATCGCAAAATTTCTTTTTGTTCCATTTGTAGATATAGATGAGCACATCCAAACTCCCAAAACCAAAGAATAAGACGGAACTCCGCGACCGCATGACGGCTGCAGGTATTCGATGGACGGAGGACATGACCATCGAACAATTGCTACTACGCGAAAAGGCGGCCAGTATCGATCCGGCAAGCATGACACGCGAAGCCCTCGCGAAGACCCCGAAAGCCGTCCTTGCCGAGGTCGTTCAATACAAAGGCCTCCCACCCCTTGCAAAGACGGCAAAACAAGCAGAATATGTAGATGCTTTATTCGCACTGAACCAGGCCGAGTTCGCACGTGAGCAAACGGCAAAGCATCAAATGCCGCTCGATGTTTTACGTAGAATAAGTGGTTTCATGGACAAAAGAGATCAGTTACGCATGGCGGTCGCAATGGGCGATCGTGATATGATTCGTGATGTCGTGCGTTTGAAAACTCCTACCGCGCTCATTGGAACCAAGGAGGATGGTACGATTGTGTCCGAACAGCTCCATACAACAGATCATCTTGCAATGAAGCTATATCGATACAAAGAATGGAAACTTTATAACGACACAATCGAAGTCGATTTCAAAATACACCCAGAAATCCGCATCTGGGACATGCGACCAACATTCAAAGTAAGCCTTACAAAAAATCCAAACGTCTCTTTGGAACTCCAGTTTGTCTACCGCACGCGCATGATTAGCGAGCTCATCAGCAATGTAGACCTGACCATGGACATCGAGACATACAAATCGGAACTAGAAGTCCTTGGCTTTGGCTTGAACTGGATTCTATCGTATACGCAACACAACATATTCAACTCGAAGTATGGAACGTCTCTGAACGCTTTTATCCTACCCATACCTCGCCCTGATACAACCGTTAACTTCACACACGCACAAAGGATGCGCTTCAAGGCATTTGATGACGCCTTCCTCAACATGGTTCGTAAATACAAACGCCGTGCACCCAAGGGCAAGCGGCTTGAAAAGGTTCCGTATCGATCATACAGGCTTCCGGATGACTCTGACTAGTTATCCAACATCTTTTCCAAATCATTGCGAAAGAGTTCGACATGTCCGTCGGGTTCAATCAAGCGGGACTCGAGGACAAAGATGAGGTCGTCTTCGTGCACAATCTCCAAAGGTACCACAATTCCAATATTTTTTACAAACGGATACGTTATGATATCGATCAGTGACCGCTCGATCATGTGACACCGGGGCACGCCGGGGATCGCCCTCTTGGCAATAGACAAGTATCCTGGTTTGTCTAGGTACGTGTAATTCAACTTGTACTTTCGTGGGTCAATGCCAAGTTCATTGAGCGCGTCCTGCATGGGGGACGCGCGACTGGCCTTGGTTTCACGCGTGATCTCGTACTTTCCTTTTTCATGCATAAACGGTGCCACAAGCTTCGCCATGCTATGCATTGGGAAAGCGATTAAGTAGGAGCGATGTGTGGCAGTTGTGGCGCTTGCAGGAATCCCTTTGCGGCTATAAAAGAGGTGCAGCGGACTGATGAGCATGTTGAAATATAATAACGTTTGTTTAACGAGTTTTTTGTGATGTGATCGCATATTTTATCGAAAAATTGACGAGAGTTTCAGGAATATGACAACTACCAAAGACAACAAAACAATACGACAATGTTCCTCCCTGTTATCCTGTGCGCTTCCGTCGCGCTGGCGACCGTGTCCATGAAAAAGCTGGACAAGTCGGCTGGGCGGCGTGTGGGTCGGAAGAAGACCTACAAGGAGGCTCTCATGACGGGGATGTAAATCAAAAAACAAAAAGAAAAACACAAAGTGCATAGCCCAACAGGACTTGCATTTTGTCCCTATTTTCCATGTGTACACGCAAAAAATGACTGCGGACACAAGATGAATTTACCTCTATGCCTGCTGAACCAAAATGAAAATCATCCCCGTTCGAGTGGAAGATATGGCGCAAGGGCCATGGGTTGTCTATGACGAAGGGGATCTTGTGTGGGTATCGCAGATTCAGACTCCTTTTGGAGAAGATAGCTGGCTGCGACCCGTGAAGGGATGTTTCCTGATTCCTTGCGATCTTGGAATTGTGCGAAAAATTCATCGACACCATGAGCATGTTTGGGCGATTGAAGTGGAATTTGGCTGTTCGGACGCGCCTGTAGGGGTGTATGTGGATGACGTCATGATGAACCTGACAAAGCTGCGCAAAATCGAGAAGGAATTTAACAGCGCTCGTCGCATTCAGCGGGCGTACCGTGTGCATTATGGAATTCGAAAGCTCATGGCGAAGCGCATCCAGCGGGCATACATACGGCACTACTTCCATCCTAGGAACCCAAATATGGTAAAGCGAATGCTTGATGGGTACATGCTTATGATGGAAGATTGTAAACAGCTTCGCTCAAAAAGGGCACGGTGTCGGTGATCCTCAAAGTGTAATGAATTCATGTTTTGTGGGTTAAAAATTTGACACAATTGCTACATAATTCCAAACGCAACGTAAACATCATGCACCTCACCATCTACACCGATGGCGCGTGTCAGCCGAATCCAGGTCCTTGTGGATGCGGCGTGGTTCTCCTCGATCAGCAAGAAAAGATCGTCGGGCGCATTTCGGAGTACCTGGGTGAGGGCACGAATAATCTTGGCGAACTGACGGGTATTCTGCGTGGCGTGCGACGCGCGAAGGAGCTGGGATATCAAAAGGTGACCATTTACACAGATTCGGAAGTGTGCCTCAAGATTCTGCGCAAGGGCTCAACGTCGGTCAAACCGCTTGCAGCTGTTCTTGACCTATGTAAGGAGGCCATGAAAGACATGGACGTACAGCTCGAATGGGTAAAGGGTCACGCTGGCATGAAGTGGAATGAGCTCGCAGATCAGCTCGCTAATGCATCGATTGCATTCCTGAATCCGCAGGTTCCGAAACAATCTGTGGCACGTGGGTCTGATTCACCGACAGAGATGAAGCCGAAAGCAGACGTTATTTATCTCAGGTGTCCTTTTGCGGAGAAGGACGAAGCAAAAGCGATGGGTGCCCGATGGGATGCGGCAGCGAAGAAGTGGGTCGTGACAGACACTCCTGACAACCGTGCCAAGTTCATTAAGTGGATCCCTTCATCAAATCACGACAAGTGAAATACCTTCTCAAAAGCCGAGCGATCACGCTCGCCGACTGTAAAGTAGTACGTTTTTGTAACCGCATTTCCAACAAGTTTTCCCTGTTCAGTTTCCCACGCACCCGTGTACGTCACCTTGTAGTTCCCTACCGTACTTTTTGCAACTCGAATCTCGTCATTGGCAAGGTTCCCGTAGAAGCGCCCATGGTGTCCCACATTTACATAGGTAAAGCCTGTGTCCGTCTCAACTCGAATCCATGTTTTGTCTTGTGTATTGGGTTTCGTGAGATGAATCACAAAACGCACGTTTGTCATTTCACTTATTGCAGAAAAAAGTGATTGCATCTGGTCTAAGACATTCATGCGTACATTTTTCAGGAAGTGCTGGGGCCAGGCTAGCAGTAGATATGTATACACATATCATTCACCTCGCTGATATTCACCTGCGGTCTGGCAATGTACAGCAGGCTCGCCAGGTAGAATACGAGGTGGTGATCCGGAATCTTGAGGAGCGTCTGTCACGGCTGGAGTGTGTTCAGAAAAAGACTGCGCTCATTGTGGTATGTGGAGATGTCTTTCACAACAAAAGTAAATTGGAAACGCCTACGGTTAAGCTTTGGACACTCTTTCTACAGACGCTTACTCGGCTTGGGCATGTGATCATGATTTGCGGTAACCACGATTTTCGACAAGAAGACCCCGAGTGCCCCGACCTCATTGAAGCGATGCTTGAAAGCACGGATCGTTCTGGTGTGTCATACCTCAAACAAACTGGCATCTACACGTTTGACAACGTGACGATCGGCACCGTCAGCATCAAAGACACACTCAAGCAATACGACACGTTTGGAATGGCCGACCAACTCCCTGAGTTCCCAATCCCTGCATCACACGAGACATCGGCGGTCAGTGTCGCCCTCTTTCACGGAACCATCACACAGAGTGCCCTGCCGAATGGCCAATGCATGGCATCGGGAAAGGGGTACCCACTTGAGTGGTTTAAGGGCTATGATCTCGTTCTGTTGGGAGATAATCACAAACAGCAAATCAATCACAGCGATGCACTCAACTTCTCTTGGGGCTATCCAGGGTCGCTTGTACAGCAGGACATTGGTGAACCCATTCTTGGCCACGGATTCCTCCTATGGGACCTAGAGGCGCGGACGGCGAAAGCCTACCACGTGTATAATCCGTACGCCCGCATGCGTGTGAAACTGCTGGATGATGCACTTCATGTCAAGGTCGACGCCGATACCTACATCATGCTCGATGAGGTCGCACAGGGCAAAACATTCCCAAAGACGCCCAATGTGCAACTTATAGGGACGACTGCGGATGAGCTAAAAGTCAAAGATATTCTCAATCAGCACGATATTCATCCGGTCGCGATCAGCACGGTTCTTGCACTGCATCGATATGCACACGGGACAGACGACGATAGGAGTGATGGCGATATGCCGACATCCATGAATGATATTGTTGGCAACATCGCGTCCGTCAACCACCCATCTCGTTGGCTCGAGTTCATTGAATCCACCGATCCTGCCTTGGCTACGCAGCTACGTCAAGAACAGTGGTTCGATTCTCCTGAAAAAATGCAAATGGATGCACTACTAGACGCTGACTTGCCGAAAGATCTCCTACAAAAAATCCAGGATCGCCGAGAAAAGATCCAAAGTGCGGTCGATGCGTACAGGAGTGTTCGCGAGAAGACCGTTGTGCGGTCGTCCGTCATTCTCAAAAACATGAAGTGGGACTGGGCGTTTTCCTATGGCGAGTGCAATTGGTTCAACTTTGAAAAACTGGAAGGATCCATTGCGGTGCTCAATGGGAAAAACGCGAGCGGAAAATCCAGCTTCATTGACACCCTTTGCATTGCGATCTTTGGTGAACCCGGTAAGAACCGAAACACCAACAGCGCCCGTAAGGTCACCACCGACTTTCTGCATACGCAGCGCCCTCCAAAAACCGCGATGCAAACATCCATCACCCTGAGCGTGGATGGGACGCTGTTCGAGATCCTTCGAAGCTACACGCATCATGAGAACAAGCACGACGACAACACATCACATGTTCGTAAATGCGAGCTCTATCGATTCGAGGGGGATGGTAGCAAAGTACGGGTGTGCTCTGGCACAACCATGGTGGATGCGTGGGTTGGAAAACATTGCGGAACGCTTGAGGATCTCCTGCGAACAACGGTTGTTTCACAGTTTGATAATTACAATTTCTTCATGCTCAAACCGCAAGAACAAAAAGACATGATCGACGCCGCTCTGAACATGGAGAGTCTGAAAGCATTTGCCAATATCGTAGATGTTGCTTTTAACGGTTATACGTACTTGATCGATGCACTGGGCACGGCAATTTCGGCGAGTGAGGCATCGGCAAAAGCTGTGGTGGTAAAGTACGAGGACGATGACGAGGACGAAGACGGCGCCAATCTGGAGGACATGGAAAAACGGCTGGACGATCTTGAAGCCGCCAAAGACGCGCTCGCGATCGAATGTGCGCCACAGCTGCAGAAAGGCACTCCGGCGCTTTCGGAGTCTGAGGTTTCGGCGCTCTTGAACGCCATGGGATCGAGTGGTGCGTGTGAACGCAGTTCTGTGCGTAGTCTCGAGACAGCTATTGCCCGCATGGAAGCGCAACTCGCATCACTTGCATGCGAACAAGTGCATGCTGGCGAGCTCTGTGATTGTGCAGAGGATTTGCGCAACCACGAGCGTATGAAACCAAAGATGGACTTTTCCATTACAGACCTACGCATCCGAGAGCGCCTGCTTGACCAATGGTGGATGTCAAACGCGCAAGCGATCCACGACATCGATCTACAGTACAAGACGTACGATGCAGTTGTTCAAGCAAATGAAAGCGCACAGGCAGCATATCGGACATGGCAGACGGAATGGGTCGTTCCGAAAGGCAGTTGGAATAGTGCTGGGGAGCGCTGCAGTGACGGGGCAGCGACTGGCGACGTCGAGCGATGGATTGGCGAGTACCGATCCTTTAAGGCCGTGGTGGATGAGAAACGCGCCACGGCTCAGTCGCAGAATGACTTTATTCGTAAATACGACGCTTATGCCCAAGAAGCCAGTGCGGTTGGCTGGGATTCCCTCGGGATTGAAAAATGCAACATTCTTCGTCAAAGAAAAACGGTTCAAGCCACAGACGCCGAATGGACGGCGCTAGCATGTAGAGCCGAGGCATCGGGTTTCAAAGATGCAGAAAGTGTGCGCATGGCAATCTTGCAGAAACTTGTGAGCGCCAACCAATCGCGATTCTCACGCCTAGCGAATAAAGTCGCGACCATGGACGCCATCGATGGTGCGGCCGTATACTCTCAAATAGAGGAACGGAACCGCCTTGTTTGCGAGCGCGCTTTGCTGCGCAAGTTTAGGAAGATGAAAACCATGGATCAGGTGTACCTTAAAGCGCAGCTCGATGAAGTTGCACTCAAGTTGAAGGGGATCGACTACCGCCAGCTCACGCGGATGCGGACAAAGTACGAAAAACAACAGCAAATGAAATCAAACATCGAGTTTGCAACGCGCTATGTGGGAGATGCACGGGCACATCGAATGAGTGCAGCGGAGCTTGAGAAGCTTCATGCAGATTGGGTCCTATACGAGACACATTTGGAGACAATGAATACTTACTTTGAGGCATTCCCAGATGCAGATGACCGCCTGCGATGGCGCGATGTGGAAACGGGTGTACTTGAGCGAGCAGGTCATGTCTTGCAATACTTGGTCGATCACAGAGACAATTACAGTGAGGTCAAACATCAACGCAATCAGCTGGTTGAGGCGGAGAAGCGCCTTGTAAAACTTCACAAGCGCGCATACGACGGCTGGGTCGCCCAAAGCCTAAGATTGAAGCAAGATGCCGACGTGCTACAGAATTACGTCGAGGTCGCAAAGGTGCGTGTTCATAAGGAGAACGAGCGACAGATCGTTGTGCAACAGAACAAAGTTGCGGAGAGGTTTGAAGCATGGCAGACGAAATTCGATGCGCTCAAGAGCATGCAGGTAGCCTATGAACTTGCGACCCTCAAAACACAGAGGGATGTCGCCAAGCGGCGCGAGATGTACTGCAGTATCATCGCTTGGTATGAGTACCAGCGCACCAAGGCCGCCACCATGAAGCTTCAACACCGCATCGCAGCTCGGCGAAATGCCGCGGCCTCAGAGAATCATAAGCGCCTTCTGGCCATCTATCGCGATGTCATGCAAAAGTGGGCAGCGACTCGGGACCTTCTCATAGGCATTCAAGTCCGCCTCGCGGAGAAACGCGGTGTCCTCACGTCTTCAGCCTCGAACTTTAAAGACTGGATCTATTCGAATCACATCATACCGCTTCTTGAACACTATATTAACAGTTTCCTCAGCAGCATCGATGACATTCGGGTGCGTATCCAGTACCACACGAAAGGACTGCGCTTCTTTATCAAAGATCGTGGAAATGAAACCGCTTATACGGCGTCAAGTGGCTATCAACAATTCATTGTCGGCCTGGGTATGCGGCAGGCACTCGCAAATGTCGGAGGCGCCGGGAATAATCTGAAGCACATGTTTATTGACGAAGGTTTTACCGCCTGCGATACACAAAACATCCAAAAGGCATCTGACATTCTGCAGCACCTCGTCGAGCTGGGTGGATTCAAGAGCATCATCATTGTTTCGCATCTCGAAAGCATCAAAGATGCGATTCCGGTAAAAATAAATGTGCAGCGAAAAGGGGCATTTTCACGGCTTCGGTTTGGATGACACAGAATTGCGGACGCAGGAACTATAGTTTTTTTACCGCCGGTTATTTAGATAACCGGCACCGGCAGCACACACAAGATAAGCACATTTCATGCCTACTCGTCATACTCTCAAAGCTCCCGACGTACCTTCCTGTCCCCCTGGAGACGACAGACTGACAAGAAAATGGCTGTTTGAGGCAGATGCGGCACACGACTTTGGAGATATGGGAAGAGTAAAAAAGATTGTCAAAAGAGAATCACTCATTGCTGGCTTAACAGAGCCTGTATCTGAAACACTTTCATCCAAATGCGCAGCCATGATACAAAGCAAACTATCGGAACTATTCATTCCACTTACTTGTCAACCAGACATGTACCATGAAAATAGCATCTTACATATGCTTTATCCAGATCATACTTCAACAACAGAGTTTCCGCCCAAAACAAACGTCGATAATTTTATATCACTTCGAGTGAATTATGGCGACCTAACTGCCCTTGTTAAATATGTCGACGCCCTGCCAGCTGCAACAAATCCAAAGAGGACTTATGTGAGTGACATATCATTGCTATCAGAAGATTTGTTGTGCAAAGCACTACTTGACAAGCGGAAAGAACCAATCATTAAAACCATTGCCACAGAGCTAGACCGCAGTTCTTATGCCGCTGAATCACCACCTTGTGTCAAAAGGTACGCGCCACCTCTAGAAACGCAATTATTAAGTCAACACGATGGGACACTCCATCCAAATACATTTGACCGGATTGATTATGTGGACGAATCACGATTAAGGTGGGTTTGGAAAGACAAATTTGGAATCATCAATGTCAGAGATATGATTCGGACGAAATCTGAACGTCTAGAGAATCTGAGCATGATGGTGATCGGCTTTTGTAACGCGCTTTATGCGAGCAACCCAAGCGGTTTCGAAGCTGATTTAACTTCGATATTCGAAGAGTGTGTCAAACAACTTGAAGAGCTTTATGGAGTTCCGCGTCAGCTCCTTGCAAATCCAAAACTATATGCAACATTCTTAGTAACCTTTAAGGCATTGGGTGACACATTGCAACTGAAACTAGCAACTCACACAAGCTCAGTGTTTTTAAGCAATGACCGCATTGCGTGTATGATGGCAGCGAGGGGTTTCAAATTACCAACTATTCGTACAAGCAAATCGTCCAGTCCTAGTAAAGAGCAAGCGGATCGGATCATTACGCTATACAACTTCCGAAAATATGACAATCCGGCCTTAACCGAATCCATCTCTGCGCACATTGTAAAAACATATGCAAACACCCTTCTGTTGTACGATGCTATTTGGGAAGCAACCTCTACTTATCTACATTTTTACACAAGCACAATAGATGGTATTCGAAATCTTCATATTTGGATGTGCGTTGACCTTATCGCGCATTTTACAGGTCAGTGTGCAAATATAACATCCGTCACGGTTCCAAAAGAACATAGAATTTATGCAAGACCGCATAGAGCTTGTAAAGCTGAAACTAAGATTTACAATTTGGAATACGCAACGATGAGGTCGCTTGTAAAGCTACTGGAATACATAAAGATGGTGTTCCAAATTATTGATCAGGTTCTTCTTAGAGAGGGGGCACATATCACTGTAAAAAATGAAGTATACACAGAACATTTGAATTACGGTGCACAACTTTCATGGAGCACGCTTGTCAACATATATAGGTCGAAATTCGAGGCATATTTGCCACATCCAGATTCTGTCTTTGTCAATACTCCCGCTGACAACATCGTCACATATGCTAGCAGTAACGTTGCGTCTCTTCGGATGATAGTGCAGACATTACATCAATGGACATTTGGTTTTAATGCAAGTACTAACGGTATGGGGTTCTTTCGTTTACCAAAAGAAGATATGACGTTTGCAGACATAATGAAATTCATTGATGGACAAACACTGTCGTTTCAAGAACTCCAACTATTTGGAGAACCTCTCCAAAAATACTGCAAATATTTGCTACGTCTGAGTAAAGTGAAACGAAGTACAGAACCAATCGTTATAGGTGGTCGAACTTATACAGCTGGTTTGGGAGATGCTCATATCGTCATTGAAGAGCTTGAGGGCATTGAGGAACACATGCAAGGGTTTATCGAAAGATATTCTAAATTTACGAGCGATAGGACGCATTTCTCAGGAGGAATGCGCAGTATGATGAATAATAGCTTCCGGACACCACATGCAACCGCAACAACCTACCACGTATCTAGGGTACAACCTAAAGCGGTGAAGAAACGTGTAGAACCCATAATTCCATTTTTGTCTGACAGTTCGTCGACACAAAAATCCTTACTACTTACAGACACATCCGGAAGTCGATCATCAAGCTCGAAAGACTCTTCACGGCCTTCGAGTCCCCTCCCTAAACAACTACCATCATTAAGTCGCCCCATTAGTTCAAGCGTTAGCTTATCTTCATTAGGCTCGACAGCAACAGGAAGTCGCCCACAAAGTGCAACTAGCAGTTCGAAAGGAGTATCTCCCAAAAGCAAATCCAATACTGCTGACATCCATCCATCGCACGCAGTTTTACGAAGACGACTGAAAGATATGGCGAGGTTGGATCAGCACGATTCATCCGGCAATACTTCGCCTCAACCACCGTCACCTCCACCGTCACCTCCACCTCCACCGTCACCTCCAACCACAGAAGGTACATCTTCTTCGCTCCCTCCCGTGTTAGACCTAGTCGATGTTGTCCTCGCCCATATCCTACGAAGAATGCATTCATTGGAATCAACAAGGGGGACTCAACCAACAGCAGCAACAGCACCAAACATTAATTCAGATCCTAATCTATTATTCTTGTTATACTTGAAAATGCAACTATTCGTTCACGTTTTTAGATTTGGTGTCCCTATTCTGGGCGAAGTCCCATCCTCCTAAATGTATCAATCGCTTTTGCAGTAGAAATTGACCAAAAAAAACATCATAAATTAAAAAATCAATCCAGATCTTCCATCTTCGTTTCAGGGGCATTTGACGTTTCAGCCGCTTCCGCAGCATCCGATTGCTCTTGCGGCTCCTCTTCATCGTCCAGGTTCAGACCAAGCTCCATCAGGCGGTGGATGCGGCGCACAAACACGGTCGGGTCTTCCATGTTGAAGCCCGAGTTGAGCAGCGAAGTTTCATAGAGCATGTTGATAAGATCCTTTGTCGGAGCGGCAACGCCTCCATCTGCGGTTTCTTTTGCGACGCGGCTTTGAATGGCCTTGATAATCTTGTGCTCGGGGTTGATCTCAAGGCTGCGCTTGCCAGCCATGAACTGCATCATTTGCTGGTTGTTCGATAGTGCTTGTGCCTTCATGATGCGTTCCATGTTGGCAGACCATGCGTATTCACCCGTGACAAGCACCGCCGGTGACGACGCAATGCGGTTGGACAGGCTCACCTTCTCAACCTTGGCACCCAGGATTTCTTTGATCGCGTCCACCGTAGGCTTGAAAGCCTCGTCGCGTGCTTTCTTTGCGTCTTCGTTGAGATCCTCAAGGTCTTTGAGAATGCTGTCCTTTGTGATGCAAACCATCTTCTTGTCCTTGTACTCACGGATGCGCTGCATCGCGTACTCGTCGATCGCGTCCGTCATGAAGAGTACCTCAATGCCCTTCTTCGTCAGACGCTCCAGGAACGGTGATGCGCGCACTTGAGCAATGGATTCGCCTGTGATGTAGTAAATGTTCTCTTGCTTTTCTTTCATACGAGTCACGTAGTCCTCGAGGCTCGTACGATCTTCGCCTGCCGTCTGTGTGCTGGCAAAACGCAGCAGCTCAATAAGCTTGTCGCGGTTCTTGTCATCCTCATAGACGCCTAGTTTTAGGTTGCGTGAGAAGTTGTCATAGAAGGACTTGTAATCCTCCGGATTCTCCTTCGCCAGATCAGTGAAGAGCTCGATACACTTCTTCACGACGTTCTTCTGAATAACTTTCATCAGCTTGTTTTGTTGCAGCATCTCGCGCGACACGTTCAGAGGCAGGTCATCCGAATCCACGAGACCCTTGACGAAACCGAGCCACTCGGGCACCAGCTCTTCGCTGTTATCCGTGATGAAGACGCGGCGCACATATAGCTTGAGGTTGTTGCGCTTCTCACGACCGAACAGGTCAAAGGGTGCGCGGCGAGGGACGTATAGGAGACCCTTGAATTCCATCTGACCCTCGACACTGAAGTGCTTCTGTGCGAGGGGATCCTCCCAGTCGTTCGTGATGGCTTTGTAGAACGTATTGTATTCCTCTTGCGTAACCTCGTCGGACTTGCGCGTCCAGATCGGCTTCTGCTTGTTGAGCTGATCCCACTCCTGGTATTTCTCTGTGCGCGTCTTCTTTTCGGCAGGCTTGTCGTCCTCCGCGACCTCTTCCACAGCACCGTCTTGGGGCTCTGCTTCTGCCGGTTTCTCAGTGGATTCGGTTGTTTCAGTCGAGTCCGTCGTCTCTTCGACCTCCACCTCGCGTTCGCGGGTGACCTGGAGCGAAATAGGGTATGTGATGAACGAGCTGTGCTTGTTCACGATTTCGCGGATGCGATGCTCTTCTAGGAACTCTGACAGATCCGATTTGAGGTGAAGATCGATGCGCGTACCTTCAAAAGCTGGCTCTGTCTCAGCGGCTGTGATGGTAAACGAACCGCCTGCAGATGACTCCCAAATTTGCGCCGGCTCGTCCGAACCGCGGCGACGAGATGTCACACGCACCTTGTCAGCAACCAGGAAAGCACTGTAAAAGCCGACGCCGAATTGGCCAATCATCGACAGATCTTTTTGGTTCTGCGAGCTCACGGCCTCCATGAATGCCTTGGTGCCAGAGCGCGCAATGGTACCCAGGTTGTCGATCAGGTCTTGCTTGGTCATACCGATGCCATTGTCCATGATGGTCAGCACCTGGTTCGCTTTGTCAGCGATCAGCTGAATCTGGAGTGCAGACACGTCCGCAACGGAGCCCGTTTTCTCCAGCGCCTCATAGCGGTACTTGTCCATCGCATCCGAAGCATTCGCAATGAGCTCGCGTAGGAAGATCTCTTTGTTGCTGTAGAAAGCGTTCACAATGAGGGACATGAGCTGATTGATCTCAGCTTGGAACACATAGGTCTCGGAAGTGGTCGTGGTCGCCATGGTGTGGGTTGGAAAACTAAGAGCGTGAAATCTTAAATGATTTATCTTCCGTGTTTGCAGAGAGCGAATGCGTACGGCCATCTTTGACGAAAGCCGCGTTTTGTTTTCTGCAGTGAGCGCGTTATTTCTTGCAGCAGTTGTCATGGCGGTGGTTTATCGTCGATTACAAACGGCCTTATCGCTTCTTGTTTCTTACGTACTTGTCGCGGCCATGCTCGTGTGGTTTTACAGGTACCCGACGATCCAAATACCTGTAGCCTCAAGCAACATTCTGTACGCCCCTTGTGATGGCCTTGTCAAGGCGGTCGAATACGATCCTGCCAACTCGAAAGTAAAGATCATTGTATTCCTCAACATTTTTGACCAACACCATCAATTCTACCCGCTAAGCGGACATGTGATAAAAACCGATCACTTTCCGGGGGCGTTTCATCCTGCGTACCTCCTTGAGAAATCGAAGTACAATGAAAAACAAGAAACAACGATCCGTGGTCTGAGCGGGGAGACCATAACCATCACACAGATCGCCGGTCAGATTGCCCGTAGGATCGTCAACAACGCGCGCGAAGGGGCGGCTGTCAAAGTGGGTGAGCGCATGGGGATGATCAAACTGTCCAGTCGCGTGGATATCGAGTTCGATAAGGCAAACTTTATAACTCGCGTCACTCCTGGCACACGCTTGGTTGCCATGCAGACACCCATCGCGTATCGACGAATGGGCTGGTGACGTCTTTTTCTTCGTTAGCAATAGGAGATATGCGAAATGCATATCTGGCCATCCTCCTGATTTGCTTGTTCGTTGCCCTTGTCATTGTCGCATACGGGACGATTCGGTGCAAAGTACCCAATTTTTATGATCCATTGACGTACTCGTACTTGCCTGCACCATGGAACAACTTTTTGGACGGCTGGGGCATTTCGCACTTTGGTTTCTATTTCATGCTTACCTACTGGTATCCACAAAATTGGTTCTATATCTTTTGCTTGGGTGTCGTGTGGGAACTTATTGAAGTGGTATTTAAAGACCACCCTTTCTATTTGAGCCGTTGCAACTATGGCACTGACCGTCAGGATGATCCGCATGCGAAATGGTGGTACGGCCGCTGGCAAGACATTGTCATGAATGCGCTTGGAATCGCGCTGGGTCTTGCTCTCAGAGCCAGGCGAGCATCGCCCTAAATAACATGACATTGCTCGGAGGCACACCATTTACGGAATTCACGAATCAGCGTGTCGCTCTCACACGGCATGACAAAGTTGCCGGCGAGATAGTTCTTTTTTCCTGGACCCACGTTCTCTTGTTGGCCAGTCAATGCGCGGATGTCTTGATCCATGATGCCATCGATGAATTTGCTCGTAAGCAGCTGATGGTGCTCTTCGCTGACTTTGTTTGGCAGCATGTAAAATAGGAGATTAAGGTGGGACTGAACGAAAGGATTGGCGGTCAGCTTGTGTTTGAACGCAACGTCTCTGAACAGAACGCGACTCGACGTCGGAGAGCTCGGCGCGACAAAGATGATGTTCTTGCGCATGACCGCGCGACTTGTTGGGTCTATAACACTCACGTCCACAACATAGGGCTTGATGAAGCGTATGTAGAGGTCGGGTGTGTCTGGGTGGTCAAATTCAAAATACCCGGAGATTTCGCGGTCGTTGATTTTCTTGAATTTAAGTCGAATCGGGCTCGCACGCATGCGGCTGCCCTGAAAACCATCATGTACAAAGTCGAGGTGTGCGGGATCCAGTAGGTTCTCAATCTGGAAGAAGTAGTTGAATGGTGCATCGAATGCATAGTCGGTGACAAGGTACTCGTCGGATTGCGTGTAGTCCTTCATTGGAGGAACGCGGCGGGATGGTTTCGTCGCTGCTGCCGCCGCTGCGGTGGGCGCTTCGAATGCTGTCCAAAGGACGCCGTTATGCACGATGCTGTCAAATGTTTCAATATTGCATGCCTTTGGGATTTTAGACTTGCCATGCTTCTGAGGGATAAAGGTGCATTTACCCGTAGCATCAAAGCGCCAGCCGTGGTACGGACACTCTAGGGTGCTGCCAACAACAGAGCCACTTGACATCTTCGCACCCCTGTGCGGGCAGCGGTCGCGTTGGACGACGAGTGTGTTGTAATTCCGCCAAACGACCACATTCTTGTCCATGACTCGTAGAGGGGTGGGGACGACCGATAACTGTTTCTCAAACGCAATGGGAGCGTATTTTTGCATCGCGCCTCATGTATGCCTAAATCTCATCTGCAAGATGGCTTTAACTGCACGGTGGTGTGGTGCGCATGAGCCACTTAGGGGATTGATCGCACATAATTCCAATGTCCATTCCAAAGGCTTGTAGACGCATCCAGCGCGAGCTGGCGTTGTATCGCAGCTCCCCCGCCGAGTTCATTCCAAGTCTCTATGTAGATGAAAACAATATGTACCGAGTGTATTTTCGGATCATGGGTCCGGCGGATTCCGAATATGCGGGAGGTGAGTATGTGGGGGTGCTGATTCTAGACGCAGATTACCCCATGAGTCCGCCCGAAATACGCATGCTGACGCCATCAGGGCGCTTTTACGTAGACAAGCCCATTTGCACTTCTTTCACCAATTTTCATCCTGAATCCTGGTGTCCTACGTACACATTTAGTACCATCCTAGCGTCCTTCCTTTCTTATATGTTGGACGATTGCCGAGCGTCACTGATTGCCGTGGGATCCGTATCTACCACGACGGAAGAAAAACGAATGCTCGCTTCCGAAAGCCAAGCATACAACGAGCGCAAGGGCTTTAACAAATGGAATTGGGCTGGAGGAACTTAAGCATGATCAATCCAGTCGTCAAAGACCGTCTGGTCGTCGTGTACTTTGCGGATTCCAAGCGCAAGGAACATGGGTTGTTCAGCAGGATAGGACACATACGACGCGATTTCCTTCCGAAGGACTTCGGCAACGTCAAGCTCATTGATGATGTCGGCCATTTGACACCATACGTCGTCAGAGACATGCCATGTGTCTGGAAAGACAACCATATAAATCTCATCATCCTCGCACGTCAGACGAATTCTTCTGTTTTGGGCAAGCGATCGGAGTTCCGATGGCTTCATGAAATCGCTGCTTGCGAAGCTTCTTGCAGATGGCCGAGAGTAGGCTGGTCGAATGTGTGAGGACTTGGGATGGAAACGCGATGCCGGGTGAAAGGTTGCCGGAAGGGTTGGCTTGCGGGCGGCAAATGGTTGGGTTCGGGCGAGGTACATTTCTCTTACACAACAACAAAAATTCATGTCCTTAACTTGTATGCGGCGAGTGCGGCTCCTGAATGCACAGGGCGCTCGGCTACCGAGTGGACGCGCGGTTTCTTGCTCTCGGCTTCGGGCATCCTTGAGCGACGTACAGGACACACGCGTGCTTCCGGATTTTTTGGAAGCATACACAGCTGTATGCGATTTGCCCACCGCAAAGAAAGCGTTCGCAACAAAGGCAGATTGTGTTCATGATATCATCTTCCCAAGTGTTGAGATACAGGAAAAAGCAATGGCTGTTTTTGAGAAGCTCAACGAGGGCGTCGGAGAAATCACCCCCTCCGTAAAAGCCGTACTCCTCGATTGTCTGGTACACAAAAACGTAGATGGTTTCAACGTGCTCTTGCAAGCGTATTTGGAGTACATGCAATCCGTTGAAATCATCCGGACGATGATGGAAGCGTGGCACCCAATCGGTGGAGTGGGTTTAGGGCTCTGAGGTGTGAGCTGAACACAAATGGGTTCTCGTGGAGCCGACGGAGCAAATACGGAGCCACCTGCTCTCTGGGACCAAATGGCACGTATTTGTAAGCTGTGTAGCCGTGGCGTATGATGTGATTGCTGAGGTCATCACCCATGCCTTTGAGTTGGGCAAACATGACGTGGTTATTGCCAGGCGCGACATTGGCCATCGCAAGCTTTACCGACGCTTCATTGTGCGTCGCGATCATGACGGCCGCTTGCTTCTTTTCCGTGAGTGGAAGCGTTGATAAGAGGCAACGATCATAGCATTGGTGTGTGTCTTTGGCGGTCTCGTGCAAAACGTAGGGGTTGCGTGCTCTCTCGTAATCCAGGTACGCTCCACGCACAAGTTTGATGCCAAAAAGCCTATTGGCATCGCGAAAACGCTCAATGTCAGAGTTCAGTAGCACAGGCGTGCTCTTCAAATAGCATTGGTAGGTGTTGATTACGCGTATGTGGGAAGGGTGGACGCCTTGCGGAGGACTAAACTCAAGTTGAAGCGAACGAATAAATGGATGAACCTCCTTCTGAATGTCAGATTGCTCGGCATCCACGATCACAGGGACACGGGAATGCTTGATGATATGCCGAATGTCAGACGTTGTGAGGGATGATGGCTTGATCGCAATGTAGTCATGTTGGCGTGACAACATTTGCGATGTGTCTAGTAGAATCGTTTTCGTGTCTGCGGAATTCGCTGTTGAGCCTTCAACCGCATAATCCAGAATAATGTGCTTCTTCTCCTGCCGTAGACGGTTCATCGTGATCGGAAGACTCACGTCGTCATCACAGAAGCGTTTGTAGATGGCAGAAAACACACGTGATTGGTAGGGAAGGTACACAAACGCCTTGTTGATCAGAGATTGGATCATTTGGTCACTTAACAAATTGCAAGAAGACGCCTTATACCTCTTTACAACTTGATGGAAAAAGAACATGTGTGGGATCTAGGTAGGTTTAGTTGATTGCGATGGGTGTGTCATAGCCAATGGGTTCCGCCGCACCCACGGTTGCTTTGAAGACACCGTCGATGATGGTCGCGTGGATCGTTGAAACATCTGCGTCGACGGGAAGCCGCCAGCGACGGAAGATTGGGCGAGGCGCATTGGAGTCGAGACGCTCTTCGGGTGACGGTGGGTTCACCATGCTGAGCTCTAGAAGACGTGGATGGTTGAGCACGCGCAGCTTCAGGTCATCCTTTGTATAACCGGGTACATTTTGCTCGATGACATAACCGGGTTCATCTTCGAGCTTGCGGAACGCAGGTGGACGAGGGATGAAGCCAGGGGCACCACGGCCTCGTCCGCGACCGCGACCGCCAGCGCCGCCACGGCCACCATGGAATGGACGAGGAGCGCGGGGAGCGCGTGGCGTACCAGTAGATTCGGCCTCAACACCGGACGACATTATTACCAAAATGCTTACAGGTTACTTGCATGCAATGTTTAAGCTGTTTCGCGAATTTAGAGGTCGTATGTGCGCTCTCCTTTACGCATTTCCCATGACTGGCTGTCGTCTTCACTATCACTTTGATTCCAACGTTCGCGCTCGTTCTGATGTACAAATGCGATGTAAACTTCATAGGCGTTATCCCACTGAACGGCGCACTCTGCGTTCGTACGTCCAGCGCATGCCGCGGAAGCTTCCTTGAAAGCTCGATCTACCATGTCCTGCGTGACACGCTCCTTGTGTGATGTTGGATCAATTTGCAGAGAGCGGACGATTTCATGCGATGCACGTGGAATGCAAAGGCGGGAGGCGCATGTGGTGCGCGTGGTGCGTGTGGTGTGAGCGGCGCTGCGTGTGGCACACGCGGCACGGAGCATGTCGTGGGTTAGTTTGGGATGATAAATAGCCTACCTGTTAAATGATTTTTATTTTCGCGGGTCATTCACTCGTGTCCCCGATGATATCTTTGCGCTTCACTTCATATTCGAAGACATTTGTTACATACGTTATTTCGTCATCGTTGAGTGCTCGGTTTTCGCGCTGGATGTGGAAAATGTTGTGCGCCATATTGGCGACACATGTGATATATGAGGAATGGATCTCAACGGGCAGGGATGACAAGAGGTCGAGCATATCACACAACAGCCCTGGGCGATCTTCGCAAATGAACTCGAGAATCGTGCAATGTACGTTTGGAATGTTGTAAACGTGAACCATTGTGTCCATGGGGAGGACAATTTGGTTCTGGTGCACATACTTCGCACGCTCGCGCTCGTCAATCGTGATCCCTCTGCTGAGCACATCCTTGATGTATTTGACGCGTTCCGGCGACAGGATTGTGTCCTCCATGTCCCGGACGTATAGTGTACTTGACTGGGAGCTGATAATGGCTTTTTGGATGTCATACGTTTCACTCCGCAGATTATCGAGCACATAGGGCATGTACCGCCAAGGTGCGCGAATTGTCACAGGGTGCATGGCTGCAGAACTTCGCTTGATCTTGAAGGGAAACTGGATCTGCTGGTTCATATTGTGCTACTTATGCACAAAAAACAGAGGCATGCCCTTAAGTCGGCGATGTTACTTGCAAGGATTCACAAGCTGGTACGGTAGGAGCACATCACTCACCGTGAGTTTGGTACGCTTGGCGTGCTTCATGCAGCGCAGACTCTGCACTAGAATGTCATCCATGACCTTATTGCAAACATCAGCAATAAGCAGCGAGCAAACCTTCTCAATCCGATACTTCTTCTCATAGGCTCCCAGCAGCTCGCGCAGCACGCGCTTGATCGCCTTTGGCTTCACCTGACCCGAGAAGGCGTCCGACTGCGACATTGTATGGTAGTTAATAGATTGGTTGCAACAGCAAGTGTGACACTAATACTCTCCTTTGGCCAGAATCATTTTTCTCCAGCTTGCTGAAATTTCTCTAACATTTTTGTAGTCGGACATACCCCAAACGCATGGAGGAGAAGCGTTTTGATTTCGAAGATATACGAGATGTGCTCTCTGGTGTCATGAAGGGATCACCACGATCTAAGATGTCCGCTCTGATGGCTCTGCGCGTGCACCGTGGGAACATCGATAACAACACAATCCTTTCGGTTCTTAGAGAGTTCTACCGTCAATTGCACACAAGTTTCGCGTCCATCCTAAAAAAGATGGAGTTACAATCTGGGAAGGCGAGGGTTCGCTCCCAACGAGCATATCACGGTCTCGATGCCACGAATGCTTCTTGGCCACACATGTGCTCTGCAATGATGGAAGCCATTACAGAGGCGGATGACCATCAGTTTCTGGACGTAGAACGTCAAAACCTTCCACAAGTAATTGAATGCCTCGATGCCCTCAAAACGGCGCTTGGTTCGTTCCGAGACTTGCATTCGAATGATCGGGACATGCGTGTTAAAATTATGGTCATAAATCGAGCATTCCAGAACCTCGGTGTGCTTCGATCGTTGCTTATGGAGCGCTATCGTGAACTCTATAGACAACCAATCCACAAAATATAAAATGCTTGGTATTTGAAAGTGCACGGGCATGACGTGATTATGATTGAACTTCGATCTCCCATGTTCCATAGAACTCCTCGGCTAGATCGACTGGAATGTTTGACCAGCACATCAGTTTGCGGTTACGCTCGTACTCCTCAGTCTTCCCTAAGCGAGCGAGATATGCTACACGCTCCTCCGGCGTTTGTGCCATGTAGGCATCAATCTGTTTTTTGGTGAGGACTCTAGGAATGTCATCACTCGGATCGCCGTTACATAAAACCTTATATTTTCTCAATGGTTGCGAAATTGCAACGCGTTGAAGAAAACTACCAAAGCTAAGCTTATCGGGTGTATGTTTCTCACATGTTTTGTTATCATCACATTCCCCCTACCCTGTAGGATGCAACGAAAACACACCAAAGATACTACTCATACACCAAGGTTTCTCTCAGGGCGAGTAACACCACCCGTGCGATTTCTCATATTAACGCTTTGATCGCAATGCAACGAGCCCCATCTATGTCGCGATCACATCGATGGTTGCATGAGTTGCACGCAAACACACGTTGCGACCCGATACCTTCATTGACGACCGCACAGCAACTGCAAACCTTGGTGGTATAGGCTTCATTGATTACCCGTAGGTGAGCATGGTACTGTTGTGCTTTGTACTCTAGACGTTGATGGAACTTGAACAAGGACAATGCCGTCAGACTGCGCTTTGCATGAGAGGCTAGGCCTTTACCTTTCCCACGGATGACCCGTTTGGCACTCATATCGCCAATAGAGATCGTTTCGTAGTTTCGAACAAGGTAATTTGCGGCTTTCCAATGCATGTCATCCACTAGATGTTTGACTTTGTCTCTCAATCGCCGGGCTTTGTTTTTATTTCGTACATGGTCAACACGGTACAAATACTTCATAAGCCTAAGACAAATACTCGCATGGTAAAATTGTTGTCGTTGAAAAATCAAGGGACAAAGAGCCGGAAGAGGAGTTAGTCAAGGACGTTCTACAGGTGATGAATATCTTTGTTGCAAAGATGAACGGTATGCGAAAGTACAAAAACAAGTAAAATGTATAGGGATTTCGTAGGTTTTGTGCTACTAGTAGCATACCCAGCTTCCCATAGGTCGCTGAACGGCAGGCTATAGATCTCGGTGTGGTCATCCTTCAATTGAAGATAGTCGTGGTCACTCGAAATGATGACGATTGGATGCTCGCTGCCCATGACCACTCGAATTTGTCGGAACAGAAGGCATGCCACATCGTCGGCTTCAAGGCGCGCATGTCCAATGGTCAGGTGTGTATGTGTCTCTTGAGAGCTGCCAACGTCGGGTAATTCGGACATCTCCCCATTTCTGTAACGCTTTTTGTAGTCGTCAAACACATCAATGCGCCAAATGGTCGACGGGCAGCAATCTTCACAGAAAATGATGTTGTTGGGTGCAATAGGTGTGTCACCACGTCCAATAAGCCCCCACTTCTTTTGGATTTTTTGGATGTCCGATTCCGTATGCTTCTTCAAAGCCTCCTCAAAACTGTGCTCGTTCGCACTCACGTTTGTTACGAGGTTGGTGAGCGCACTCCCTGGCTCGGTTGAGCCCCCGTTTCGAATCGACCACCATTTCGACGTCGCGAACAACCGACGGATGAAAAAGTAGCTAGAATCGATCAGGATCACCGGCGCCGCACGGCTTAACTTTATGGTCGGCATTGCGGACGGTTGGCATCCACTGAATCATTGTCTTATTTGATATCTCCTCCTTAGCTGCTTCATTTTTTACCAGATCACGGTGTATTTTGTTACGCTTCTTTTGTGCTCACTAGGTAAGGATGTTTGCTAAGATCACCAAATGGGTACAGCAGAAAAACTGCGCGCACATGCCGGTTGTACATGGAGCGGCACCTGTGAAGCCGCTTGCTCCGACAGCTCATCCGATCGCCCATAATGTCGGAGGCGCCATAACAGATCTAGATGACCACCTCTACGTGGTCATCCCCTATTTCAACTTTTGCAAGTATGAGAGCCGCACGCGCCTCCTGACCGAATTCATTCAGCGCATTCAACACCTGTCGTGCATTCGCATTGTGCTCGTCGAATGCCGCCTTGAAGGATCCGATTATCAGCTCCCCCTATTGACAAATGTGTACATGCACGTCCGGTGCACGACCAAACACCAGCTCTGGCTGAAAGAGAACCTCATCAACATTGGCATCTATCACATGCCCAAGACCTGGCGCTACGTCGCTTGGCTGGACGCGGATCTCACTTTTGTGAACGACCGCTGGGCGGAGGATACGATCGCGGCACTAAATGAGCACGATGTCGTTCAGTTGTTCCAGAAAATTGCATACCTTGGACCAAAATGTGAGATCCAAAAAGAAGACCGTGGGTTTGCCTACATGTTCAAAGAAAGCGGTAAAGCGTACACAAAGACGTATAAATATGGCTTCTGGCATCCAGGTTTTGCCTGGGCATGTACGCGCGGCGCTTACCGTAAAATGAAGCGATTGATTGATTGGGGCATATTAGGATCGGGTGACCATCACATGGCTCTGGCGCTCATCGGCCGGGTTGACCAAAGCCACCCAGGCGGCATCCATGCAAACTATGCGCGGCGTCTGCAAGAGTTCCAGGAAAGATGCCGAGGCCTGCGGTTAGGATATGTGCCCGGAATGATTTTGCACCACTACCATGGCAGTCTTGAGAATCGCAAATATCGTGAACGCTGGGATATTTTGACCAAATCAAATTACGATCCGGATGCAGACATTACGGTCAACAATGTGGGTCTCGTGCAATTTACCATGAAGGGTCGTGACCGCTTGCAACAGCAAATTTCAGATTACTTTGTCGGCCGTCAGGAGGATTCGAAATGAATTCCTGGGTTTCTGGAAGAGCACGGAGAGATGGGCTGCGGGCTTTGGTGTGTGGTTTGAAGGGGGTTTTGGGTTGGCGCCGAAATGTGTGCACTCCATTTGCGCGCACACAAAAAATGACTGCTGCATTCTAAGTTTTTGTTCACAAGTATCAAGTAATTCGAAATGGCGTCTCTCTACACTCGCGACGAGTACATGGACTTCGTGGCTCATTGCCAGTATTGGCTGCCGGAGGATCAGGACGAGATCATCGCGAAGCTGGATGAGTTCTATAAGAGCGGCGTCTGTGTGGATGACAACTACGGTTCTGGCGCGGGTGGGTCTGGCATATACATTGCGATGGCACTTGGCCTGACCAAGGTCGTGCGGTGGTTCATCGAGCACGGGGCGGACATGAACCAGCAGGCGGGCTTCGATCAGCATATGGTTTACAAGTGCCTGCTGTCGTGTGCCATCGAGGAGGGCATGGATGCCGAAATCATTCGTAAGATGCTGGAGGCCGGGGCGGATCCGAACGCGCCCGAGGATGAAGTGCACCCTCTGGAGATTGCCAAGGCTACGCGCAATGCGTCTGATCGCGAGAAGATTAGCGCTCTGCTCACGGAGTTCGGCGCCCGCGCCGTGACGGCGAATTGAGAAAGAAAATTAAAAAAGAACACAATCGGGCGGGGTGGGTTTTGTGGGTTAGCCCAATGGCAAAAAAATGATTAAGGTGTGTAAAGTGCTGTGATCAGACACATTGAAAAATATGGACGCGGTGGTCGTAAAATGCATGCATCCGGAATGCAACAAGAAATTGTCGCTCACGGACAATGTTGCCGGGAAATGCAAGTGCGGCTCAACGTTCTGTAAAAAGCATCGCGACGGCGTAGCACACAATTGTGTACACGACCATTTTGGGAGACAAAAAGAATTCCTGACATCCAATTTACCGATGGTGAAAGCGACCAAAGTCAACATGATCTGATTTACTTCTTCGACTTGCCGGATTTTGTCTGTTTCTTTGCTTTTTTACCGCCATTTTGCTTGGATGCCGTAGCGGCTCTTTGTACTTTCGGGTCGTTCGGGTGAACGGCGTGCGCACGAGTAAGTAGACCGCGCTCTAGAAGTTGTCTTCTCACAGCTTCTAATCCTCCAGGCGCATTGACAATCACTTTTGCGAATTTTTCGAGAGATGCTGGCGAAAGAGGTTTTGGTTGGGAAGACATGTTTCTACATAAGCATACAGAAATCTATTTCACAAAATAGAAGGGACGATATGCTATTCATGGAAGCCGATGGTTATCGGTTTCCCATGGTTCTGCAGCAATATGATTTTGAACCGGATCTTGTGGATATATGGATTGGGAATCCAAATTGTAAACCAAAGCCGTGCTTAAATATAAGTGTCTTCAAAGGAAAAGAGGCTGTCATCAATGATCTCGCGTTTTATCGTACTTGTAGTGTTTCTGAGAAGACATTCACAAGGAGTTCTAGCGCAATGAAACACCTTATTATGGCTGCATTGCGCTGGCTTCTGTCGGAGTATCCGGAAGTGGCAGAGGTGCAATTGACAGACAAAAGCTATTTTGGGGAAGATGGTAGGGTTGTCTTGTTACCGGAAAAAATGGTATTGTGTGAAGGAGCGACATGGTATCAGAAACATTTTGGAGCTGAGCCGGTTGACATCACACAGATCACGTACAAACGATACTTGGCTTTGCATAAGCGGTTCGGGGATAGGTTCAAGTCTCTGCCGATCGAAGCATGGTATGAAACAAATATCGCAGAAACTTTGAAAGAGTATGACGACTTCCTCGCTCGAACTCAATTAACGGGATCTGTGTGGAAGATTACAAAGGCGGTCATAATGTCATATCCTGTCTCGGAACCGAAAGTTACTCAAGGTGGCGGGGGCGTCAACAGAGGCAGTGGGGGTTTCTGGATGAAGGCCTGCCCAAAACATCGCATTCGTGGAATTTGGAAAAAATGATAGCAATACAAACACAAATGTGCATCCCATTTAAGCTATAACCCTTAGATTCTTTTGTGAGCAGTTTCAGTCATGGAAAAACTGTATTCTGAATGGTTCTGTGAGTCAAACCGGCATTGGTGGTTCCAAGCATCAGAAGATGACGACAAATATATTACAGAAGCTTTCGGGCATCTACTGGACATCCAAGAATACGAAACAAAAGCGCCTAATGTAGCAAAAATCATCCTGTACGACCAAATTCCACGGCATGTTTATCGTCGCGAACATGCAACGCATATTATCGAATTCTTCCTGCAGAAGGCTTTGCAGTATGCGTCCGAATACGAGCGCCAACCTTTCCTACTGCAACAGCTATCTGTCGAAGAATATGTTTTTGTAATGTTACCTTTTCGGCATTCTCTGAATGTGGAACGAATCCATTGGGTCATGAAGCAAACATGGGACCGTATCCGGATGCAAAACCTCAAAGGCCTCGGCGATATAGGGATCCTGAAGAAGTTCTTGAAAGCCACCTATGAGCGTTGCCCTAAAACTGTTTTTGGGATTCGCACCATGGGATCTGCGGATTCGGAGCAGGCTGAGTGGGACGCAGCGGCTTATGCCGACATTCTCGAATTTGCGCCAGCTCATTTGCTCAGCAAGAGCGTTGATTCCATGGCAGGCACAGCGTGTTACGAGCAAATGCGCACGTTTGTAGCGAAACAAGGGCAGAAGGCGTCCTCCGCGCAGCCCACTCCATGTGTGCTTGTCTCCCTCAGCGGGGGTGTCGATTCCATGGTATGTGCAGCGCTGCTTCAGCATTTCGGTGTGCCGATCCACTGTGTTCACATCAATTACTGTAACCGTGACATACGCGAAGAGGAATTTGTGGTAAGCTGGTGTCGTGCAATGGGTCTTCCTTTGAGTGTCAGGCGCCTGGACGAAATCCAGCGGGCGCCATGCATGACCTATGAGCTCCGTGATACTTATGAGACCTATACACGGGACGTGCGCTATGCCACGTATCGGGCTGTATGGCGCGATTGTGCAGATGGTTCAGAGGTACCGCGAGTTGTTCTGGGGCACAATGAAGATGATTGCTTCGAGAATGTCCTGACCAACATTGCCCAAAAACAAAAGATGGACAACCTACGTGGTATGAGTCAAGTGTCTGCTGCAAGTGGTATAATCTTCCTCCGCCCGCTGCTGGGGTGCTCAAAAGCCGATATTTACAGCTTTGCGAGGACTGTCGGTATTCCGTATTTGCGTGATAGCACGCCGGCGTGGAGTCAGCGCGGCATGATCCGTGATCATGTGCGGCCGACGCTGCACAAATGGCATCCGCGCATGGTTCAGGAGCTGCTGGGTCTCGCCGATCATATGCAAGAGCTGTACGGGTTCATGGAAGATATGATTGAAACTATTCTACAGCATAAAATCCAGAATGGAAAAGAATGCAGGATCACGATCCCTCTCCATATGCGATGCATTGAAAGCCTGCTCTTCTGGAAGCATATGATTGCCAAAGCGCTGTGCCAATATCCAAGCCAACGCGCGCTCACGCACTTTGTGACGCGATTGGGGCAAATCATTTCCAAGTCGCGCGACACACAGACAATAACTTGGTACCACATCGTGTTGTCTCAGTTTGTTTCGATTTTCGCTCGTGTCGTAGGGGGGGCGCTCGAGGTAACGTTTAGCTAATTATGACAGACACTGCTTGCCATCGCCCGACTTGCACAGGTCATCAGCATTCCCATGTAGACACCGGGTTATATTTTGCTTTTACTTAGTGCTGTGGCTTGCGAACATATTGGAGGATTGTAGAGCTCCATGTTCTCAATGAGGGCCATAATCTTGGTACAGCAACCATAATAAGCAGATGGATTCGTCGTCTGTGTGAAGTTGAGCAGGTCTTGTTGTATCAAGAAGAAGTCGTTTTCATACTTTTTGCGGAAGTCAGGCTCAAAGGATCTGATGGTCAGAAGGCGCTTGTACATGCTAATGAGCGTATCCAATATATCGTTCTTTGCTCGGTTGATCCAATCCCCGTTTTCATCTTTTACACGAAGCATCCTTTGTTTGCGGCTTCCCATTCGGATGTTGTTGTTATGGGGGCGGTTTTCCTGATCGAAATGCACATCTTTGACCATGCGGAATATCCCCTTTCCATTGAGCTCACGGAGGCGTTGATCCAAGTATTCAGGGGTCAACAGGCCCTCTAGATCTTCTTTACCAAAAGCGTTGATCTGAATCACAATGCTTTGCTGATTCATATTGACGTTGTTTGCCAAGACAACAACGTTGTTTGTCGTCAAAGGTCCAGATGGTGCTGGAAATGATGAACTAGGTGTCATTGTACTAGGTTGCTGAGGTACGGGTGTGGGCGAACTTACAACAATACCTGCACATTTCTTGACATGACGTCTCTTTGCCCAACGACTTGGAAACTCTTGTTTGCACTTGGAACACTGCAGTGAACCAGCCTCCTTGCAACATTTGAAATGTTTTGCTAGGGTCTTTGCATTAGCAAATAGCTTGTTGCACGATACACACAAAAGTTTAGTATCATCCAATTTTGCCGCAACATTTGGTTCCTCATGCGCAACATTTGGTGCCTCGAGCGCAACATTTGGTGCCTCAAGCGCAACATTTGGTGCCTCAAGCGCAACATTTGGTGCCTCAAGCGCAACATTTGGTGCCTCAAGCGCAACATTTGGTGCCTCAAGCGCAACATTTGGTGCTCCAACCAATGAGGATGTTCCGATGCGCTTTGCACACGATACATGGTGCCGATCACAATTAAACTTGCGAGAGAACTCTTTTGCGCAAAATACGCACGAGTACAATTGCGAGCGACATTGTATCTGGTGCGTTTTCATGTGTCTTTTTAAGTTCCAGGCAGACGGCGAAGCATAGTTACAATGAGGACATTGAGCCATTTTTTGAGGTGATGAGTAACTTTATGAGGTCGCTCTTATACCGAGATAAGAAAATACCGATGTATGCAAATTCCTTACCAGATTTTTTGAGCAATTTTGTGAGTTTGAGTAAAATATTGAGGGGGGGGGGTACCCCCCCCCCCCCCATGGGATGACCTTATACAACGAGCCCTATACATTTCTCCATATACCCCAGCGTCGGCTCCTCTACGTAGCCGAGGCGCGCATAGTAATTTTTTGTACCTTCGCCGGATATCACATACATATGATGCTTGCCGAAGGATTGTGCGATGCATTCCGCGCAATGCATCAGCGTTGAGCCAATGCCTTTGTGCTGTGCACTCTGGGTTCCCGCGGTTGCATCCGCGCGAAGCTCGTCATGTGTCGATACCGTAGTGGCGGTAGCTTGGATCTTTCCATAGACATGCAGCTCGCGGATCCACGCATGGTCGGGCGCGAGTGCAGGCGGCGCAAGGGCGGGCGCACGGGCGTGCGAAGGAAGACGTAGCCGAACGAAGCCATAGAGGATAGATTCATCTGGAGATTCGCAGGAAATGAAGAACTCGGTGCCACGTGAGCCGTTGTATTGGCGCACCATGTAGATCGGGCTACCCTCCATCGTTCGGAGTTTCACCTCGCGGCACCGGATACATTTGCAAGTGTACCCCGCACGCCGCATGGCATCCTGAAGACTCTGGCGCATGTTGGGGTGATCACCCGACGCCATGATGTAGTCAGAAGGAATGTCGCGAATAATGCGATTCAGACGAATCCAGGGGAATACCTTCCGTTTTGTGTCCATAAGAATCCGTGTCAAATGGGTCTCCTCATACGGCTTGAACTCGCCAGCTTTGTACCACTTTTCAATGACCGTAAAAGGCACCACCTCACATGGGTAGATTTTCCATTGATCCAGCTGAATATCCTCGTTCTCAAGTTCGAAGCGTCTCCATCGCGTGATCGGTGTATGGGTTTGGACGTCTTGTGGAATATTGAGGGTGGTATCATGCTCGGTGTGGTTCAGCAGCGTCTTGAACATGCGCTCGTCGGCCTCTGGGGTCGCCCCGGGTAGGTTGGGCATAAAGTGACCATCCACCTTGTACCCCCAATCCTTGAGCATTGCAATGGCCGCAACAGTTTGCTCGTAAGTACAGCGCCGATTGATCTTCTTCAGGATGGCGTCGTCGAGGTGCTGGATGCCGAGCTGAACACGCGTACAGCCATAGCGACGGAAGCGGGTGATCTCGTCGGGCGTGATGGTGTCCGGGCGTGTTTCGAGCGTGAGCCCAATGATTTTTGAAATTGCGTCACGGTTGCGGCGCTTTTCCTCGTCGAGCGAGAGACGCTCACGACGCGGCTGCGCATCCCAAAAGGTGTTGGCCGCGTAGTACATGTCTCTCATGAATTCGGCTTGGTAGGCGTGCGGATAGGAAGCCCACGTTCCACCCAAGACAATCACTTCCAGCTTATCCACCACATGGCCAATGTCCAGCAGCTGCTCCATGCGCCCCCACATTTGCCGAACGCAGTCAAATTCATAGCGATTCGCCCGAAGAACCCCTGGTTCCCCCTTGAGGTAGCTTCGAGGCTGTCCAGGCTCATTTGGGCAGTAGTAGCAATTCCATTTGCACGAGAACTTTTGTTGCTTGAAGACGCCATCGTCGTCGGTGTAAGATGGATACGGGGCCGTGAAAATGGTAACAACCAGCACCCCCGACGAACTCTTCCCTCGCTTGATGCGGAAGCGCTCTTGTAGCGTGACAAGCTCTGCAGGCTGGATGTGTGGGATGGCCTTGGCGACCTTCATGAGATAGGAATTCTTCACAAAGACTTTGCGAACCGCCTTGAGATGCATGGTAGGCTTGGCGGTTTCCAGCACCTCGCGCAGGAAGGGCTCGTACTTGGCCACGTCATCCGGTGTCACCGTGGTATCGTAATCGACTTTAAGATGATCCGAGAATTTGCGGTCGATGAAATCGACGTCGGCGATTTGGTAATCACACATGGTTTGTTGAGCTGAGATGACGGGTACGAGTGATTGGGTTACTGCTTTGTACGAGCTGTGTATCAATTTTTCAAGCGAAGGGTTCATGCACCAGCTTGGGCTAGAAAACAAACATATCTGTATAAGAATAGATAACAGGTATGAGCCCGGGGGTAACAGAAAATTCGGACAATATCAATCAGGTGATGAAGATGATGCACGCAGTTGTGCTCAAAGACCTTGCAGCACAACCCACCAACACCATGAAAGGGCGCGCAAACGCGCAATCCATTTTGGCATTACAAAGTACGACACGCAAGCTCGCAGACCCCATCGCCGTATATGACGCGCGCCGCTACATGTTCCGCGATGTCACGGCAAAATTGAATCGAATTTGGCAGGATGCCCTGAAATCAATCGATCCAGAACAGAGTGCGCTATGGAAAATGGGACGCATTGAATCATTTGAAGATGTCTATATCATGTTGGGGGAACGATTTGGGGCACCTCTGGATCTCAAACTGCGCGACATAGCAATGGTATATGATTTAGGCGTCAATGCGGATGGAGGGGTTGAGAAGGATATCGTCTACGACGAATTTGCAAACGCTATGCTCGAAGCGGACATGATTGTGAATCGTGCCGACCAAGTTCTCAGTGTGTTCGACACAAATATAAAAGAGAAGGTGTACAAAGCATCCCTCTTCCAGAAATTGCGCACTGCACTGGATCAACTTATGGACGCCCACGAAGAAGGCAAACTCGATGGCCGTGGCGCCATGTTTTCCGCAGTTCAAAAGATTGCCAAGATCTGCAAGCAAGGTCTAAAGATGACCAGCCCAGAGGGCTTTGATGCCATCACGAAAAAGGTGTTTGGTCGGCGACCAACGGACCGCCCTCGCGCGCGGGCGCAGAGTGCGCCAGTGTCGCTTGCCGAGTCGTCGAACAGAAAGCCTACAAAGGCCACGCGGCGACAATCGGCAGGTGGGCAGCAACGCAAGGCGACAAACACAAAGTGAATGCGCGACTTAAGGCGATGCCGCCATTGAAATACCATCATGTCTGACACAGCAGCTGGTAAGCAACATCTATCAATCGTCATTTGTGGTCATGTCGATAGTGGCAAGAGTACAACGACTGGACGCCTGCTCTTTGAGCTCGGTGGCATTCCGGAGCGTGAAATGGAAAAGCTTCGCGAAGAGGCATCGGCGCTCGGCAAATCGTCGTTCGCATTTGCCTTTTACATGGATCGCGCTAAAGAGGAGCGCGAGCGTGGTGTAACGATTCAATGCACGACCAAGGAGTTCTTCACGGAGAAATGGCACTACACCATTATTGACGCCCCAGGTCATCGCGACTTCATTAAAAACATGATCAGCGGCGCCGCCCAGGCCGACGTGTGCCTGCTGATGGTACCTGCTGACGGCAATTTCACGACTGCCATCCAGAAAGGCGACCACAAGGCGGCCGAGATTCAAGGCCAAACCCGCCAGCACGCGCGCCTGCTCAACCTGCTGGGTGTCAAGCAGCTCATCGTGGGCGTGAACAAGATGGACTCTGACACAGCATGCTATCGCAAGGAACGTTACGAGGAGATCGCCAACGAGATGAAGCACATGCTTGTCCGCGTCGGTTGGAAGGAGAGCTTCGTCAATGCGTCCGTGCCGATTCTGCCGATTTCGGGTTGGATTGGCGATAACCTCATCACGCCATCGACCAACATGCCATGGTGGTCAGGCATGGAGGTCGCAAATGCGAATGGCGAGAAGGTGCGCGTCCATACGCTCCTTGATGCGCTGAACGGCTTTGTCGTCCTACCCGAGCGCAAGATTGAAGCCCCGATGCGCGTGCCTATTTCAGGCGCTTACAAGATCAAAGGTGTCGGCGATGTCCTTGCCGGTCGTGTGGAGCAAGGCGTGCTAAAGCCAGGCGATGAGGTCGTTTTCCTGCCGACACACACGGCCGCGAACCCTTGCGTCGGCAAGGTCTTCACGGTCGAAATGCACCACAAGCGCGTCGACAAGGCGCACCCAGGTGATAATGTGGGCATGAACATCAAAGGTCTCGACAAAAACAACATGCCGCGCACAGGCGATGTGATGATCCTCAAGTCCGACAACACACTCGGTCCATGCAAAGACTTTACGGCACAAATTCAGACACTGGAGATCCCGGGCGAGATCAAGGCGGGTTATACACCGATTGGTTTCGTCCGTTGTGGCCGCTCGGCCTGCCGCGTGAAGGCAATCAATTGGAAGGTTGGCAAGGAGACGGGCGGGAAGAAGCTAGAGGCGCCTCACTCCCTCAAGTCCAATGAAATGGCCGAAGTCGTATTCGAGCCGCAGCAGTCGCTTGTAGTAGATTCCTTCAACCATTGCGAGGGTCTGTCACGCATCGCTTTCCTGGATGGCAACACGGCCGTCATGCTTGGCAAGATTGTCAAGACGACAGCAAAGTGATGGGTATAGAGATGGGTAGGGTGATAGGTAGGGGGAAGGGATGGAGGGCGGTTAAACGTACGCAATTCTTTTTGAGCCTTTTTGTAAGTGCAAAATGCGCATTGTCTTTCTTTCCATATCGGATCGGCCGGTGCTGAGCGATACCACATATACTCAGTTACGAGCGTATTGCGAAATGCATGGTTACGACGTGGAAATTCGCCGAGAGGCATTAGATAAATCGCGACACATTTCGTGGAGCAAAATCCCATTGCTGTTACATCACATGGAGCGTGGTTTGTACGAATATTACATCTGGATGGATGATGATATCTATATCACGGATACGCAGGTCAAGCTCGAGTCGTTTATAACCGACTATGGCTTCGATCAAAGCGATGCCGACCTCCTATTGTCTGCGGATGTCGTGGATGAGTGTCCTTTCAATGCGGGTGTTCTCATTGTCAAAAACACGCCTTCGGCAACTCGAGTATTGCAAGAGACATGGAAACTCTGTGATCGCTTACAGAACCACTTTTCAGGTCTGTGGGAGCAAGATGCGTTTACGTACTTCTATCAGCACATTGATTCGAGCCGATTTTTGATTGTCCCTCACCGCAAACTCCAATCCTTTTGGAAGGATCACGGGCTTGTACCAGAACTCAAGTGGAGGCCGGGTGATTTTGCCGCGCACATAACAGGCATGCCGCTGGAAAAAAGATTGGAAATGCTAAAAGAAATACAAGTTCTGCAATCATTTGACAAAAGTTAGCCTAACGGTCGTATCCTATGCCCTTCTACAAGGATTATTACCTTCCAGAGGAACTAAAATGGAAGCCTGGCGATTTTGCCGCTCATTTCACGGGCATGCCTTTAGAGAGGCCATTGACAGCTGTTCAGGAAGTGCAAGACCAGGTTGCACAACATGCGAGAATGTTTTCATGATACGGCTCGTTGCAAGTCGTGTAATCTCTTTACATGTAACCAGTATGTTTGCACGACTTCCTGCTCTACCTCACAGATGTCCGACAGTTCTGCAGCACTGAAAGCGTACTTCAAATACGCTGCAACCAGGCGCGTGTGAATGATATGGTAAAATTGCCCGGTAGGGTTTTCACCAACGTGAAATTTCTGAACATGATCGTTTTGGTCGCCAATGTGATATATCTCGAACACGGGATGTAAAAACTTACTCACCGCATCGCGGAAGGGAATTACGATATCGCTCTGACTAAATCCACCTGCCTGCTTGATGTTCCAATCGAATTCCTTTTGCGAGCCGTTTCCATAATCCATGTAGAGCAAGATAAAGCTGTGTACATGTTGTCCAATAAAACGGGCAGTGTGCGACTTAAAATAGGGTATATAAATGCTTTCGAAATATTCCGCTCTGTCTTCATAGATAACTATGACATCACAGAAGTACTTGAATCTGTGGTGCAAACAAGAACTTGTATTCATTTGTAGGATTACATGGTCATAAAGGGATTCGAAAGTGTTATGCAGTTTCGTCGTGAAACGGCCGCCGTGCAGCAATGTATGCAGGAACTTTATATTGTATCGGAATCCATGGATAAACGATGAGGTGCCAATCTTATAATCCGACGCTTGCATGAGCGCACCGACAAAGTACATGTTCTTCACATTCTGGCTTTCGAAGCGTTCGTTCAGTAAAGGATATCCAGATTTACCATACATAAGATCCGGGATGCACGAGGAATCGAAGATACTTGAATCAAATTCGAATCCCCCACAATAGATCACAGCGTGCAGACGAGATTGATGATTTTGCAGGAACTCATGCTGGAAAAGGATGGCGTCTTCTGCGGCGTAATCATTCATGTAAATGATATTGCCTGCCTTGAGGTACAAGGTGTCCAGGAAGCCCATGTTGACAGAACGAAGATGACCTGGATAATGTGTTTTCCAGGCAAACTTTGCGGGGCCGACGACCGCGATTGATTCCGTCACGTCATTGAGATAGTTTGCGATTTCATATGCTGCGTTACCAGATCCAATGATGGCGATCGATTGACCCTTGAAAGCATCTTTTTCCATTGGACACGTTTCGAGAGATCAAGCAGCGAGAGATCAAGTAGATGTCCATTGGGACAAAACAACATCTTTTCTTAAGTAAACATTTCGATTTAAGTGTCTGCAATAAGTGCGAGTAGCACCGCGAGTATTTAAGGATGTTATAACTCTGCGTTTATGCCTATGGAAACATCATCCCCATTTAAATACAAGTAATTTGCACCTGTTGTTACGGCACTTATTATTAGGAAATTTGTATCGCATAGTAGGGTTGGCCCACTCGTTAAAGCCGATGCGGCTGTGAAGCGATTTGCATCAATGTAGTCAGCTGAGCCAACTGCTCGCTTAGTTACTTTCAAAGCCACACGCGGTCTTTGTTGCCATCCAGCTGGACCATAATACTGAACTACTTCACCACCCGTCGATGATAAATATTTGATAACCTCATAATACCTCTGGCACAGTTGTAACTCCACAGGATAAGGTCTTAATTCAAAAGGCGTCGTTATATTACCCTTCTCAACCTGTACTTGGGCAATGTCAATGGTTTGAATGGTGTTCCTTGGAAAATAAATTTCTAAAATTAAACAATTATTCGTTCCTAATGTTTTTCCACTGATACTTGGAACGGTTGTAGTTACTGTATATTTTGTCCAAGAAGTTGATAAATATACTGAATTAGGAGTTGTAAATACAGACGCAGAACCACCAGCACCAAATTCTTGACGGAATTGCACAGTAATTCCACGTGTTGCGTCTGCTTTCGCATAAAACGATATGGTTGCTGTTTGACCCGCTAGATTTCGTACGCTTTCAATTGGTTGTTGCAGCACATTATAATTTCCACCTGTTCCTGCGACACTTTGATTGTACCGAAAGAAATAAGATGGTTCATTGGGAACATCTGTTTGACCCAATGTAAAAGCTTGCTGTGATACCGTCCGTGTTGCTCCCGTACCATCAAAAGCACATCTCCATCGGTCAGCTGTGTATGTAGCATTTAATGTGACATTAAAACTCGTTCCACGTTGCCATATATCAAAGTTGCCATTAATAATTCGATTCCTAAACATCCCCAGATTGCCTGCACTGATGTTCCCTGAAACAAGAGCGTTTCCTTGAATATGTAAGGACTCTATCGGAAGGGTGGTCCCTATCCCCACATTTCCATTTCCATCTACTACTACCTTACTCACACCCCCATCTCGAACATCTAAAATCCCTCCTGTACCTACTTGATCAATAATGACACCAGCCGTGGTAGAATTGGGACGAACATGAAGCGCCGCTGAAGGAGCCGTCGTCCCCACCCCTACATTCCCACTTACAATCATATCGCCTCCCTGAACATCCAAGAGCTTTCTTGGCGTTGTGGTTCCAATGCCAATTAAACCATCATTCGCGACTTTAAAAGCAATCGCCCCACCATCATCATAAAACTCTGCGATGCTATTTGCTCCTGTTTGTGTGACCTTCAAAGCAGGACCTGTGCCGGAATTTTCAATGATCATTTGTTCCGTATTGCTCGTAACCGTGTTTAGTGTGACAAAATCACCCAAAATACTCATGTTGCTCGCGGTGACGGTTCCGGTACTGAAAATGTTGCCAACCACGTGACAAGTGGCTTGTGGAAGGGTTGTTCCAATCCCGATGTTGCCTGACACAATGGCGCTGCCGCCTTGGACATCCAGAAGCTGTCGAGTTGTTTGTGTGCCGATGCCGACGTTGCCCGCTGCAAAAGTGGTTCCTTGGACGTGAAGTTTTGCCTGTGGGGTGGTCGTGCCGATGCCGATATTGCCAGTTGAGATGCTGTCCAACACGTGTAGCTTGCGTTGAATTTGGAGCTGTATATTATTGTCAGGTAGCAGTGAATTTGTTCCAATCCCGATTCGTCCATCAAAAAATTCATTGCTTGCAAAATTGCGCTTTCTAAGCGAGAGCAGTTTCATCGCTACAATAAGCGCAGAAGAATGCAAGGCTCATATCTCGGCAATGCAACAGCGGACACCACCTCCACCATACTTTTCAATGGTATCAAATGGTACGGAAAGGATGTTCCCGAGCACTTGCTGCTGAGCCTCTGTGAAATGCTTCCTGGCGTTCTCCGACATGACGGTATAACGCTGTCCAGAGGCACTCGTGAGCTCGATGATGTTCGCGCAATAGGCGCGCATCTGATCCACGGAGATTTCAACAATGGTCTTCCCGGAGCTCTCCAGGTCTTTCATGAGGTTTGGTTGGTTTCCTGGTGCGACGGCGTCCTTGCATATAACAATCCACGAATGGC
>Ga0255143_1000058_pt1 | contig 43522 bp, 57 predicted proteins | sample Atl_Cont_RepC_0h_FD_183625 | JGI IMG/M metagenome (GOLD analysis project Ga0255143, IMG submission 183625) | Freshwater microbial communities from Altamaha River, Georgia, United States - Atl_Cont_RepC_0h | ecosystem: Environmental > Aquatic > Freshwater > River | place: USA: Georgia | collected...
CGCAAAGGCACCCAAAACCCCTGCAAACTGACGCTACAATGGCAAAGTCACGACTGACGTGATTTCAACGGAGAAACCCCTATGCAACAGCAACCGCAAATGTTCCAACTCACCGATCTGAACGGCGACGACATCCAGGCGATCATGTCCGGCATGAACGAGCTGCCCTCGAAGATGACTCGCGCCACCATGAACAAGGTGGAAATGCAGATAATCCAGCAAGTGCAAGCCCAGCAGGCTGCCGCACAAGGCTTGGTCGAGAAACCTTTCGCAAAAGAAGCGAAGGCTGAAGACGTAAAGCCTGGCCTGGATTCTGCCGAGTAAACCTTATATAAGGTTTTGAGGCAAAAGCCCGGTGACGCCGATACGTCACGAATGACTGAAAAGTTTGGTAGAATCCGGCATCCAAAATCGCCCTTGAAAGCAATTCAAATGTCGGACTCTACTACTCTCAGTGTCATTCAAAGCGATCTGGCAGACATGAAGTCAAGCATGTCGAAGATGGCGGACGCCATCAGCAAGATCGCGATCCTCGAAGAGCGGCATCAGGCGATGCACAACACCATGCTCCGCACCCTCGAGAAGATCGAGAAGCAGAGCGAGCGCCTGTCGGCACTCGAGATGGAGCAGGTCAAACAGCAGACAACGATCAAGGTCACGATCAAGGCCATCCAGGTGGCCTGGGCCATGATCGGGGCGGGAGTGCTCTACGGCTTGTGGCACTTCATCAAAATCGTTGCAGCAGCACAAAGCTGAGTCGCAGTGTCGGGCGACCCAGTCGCCCATGTTCAAGGGCGGCAGCCCTCAAGGAGTAGGGCGCATGTCCGCAACAAGCGATATTGACCAGTTCATCGAGGTCTACAACGACCTGGACAAATACCCAACCATCGCCGACGTGGCCAAGGTTCTGGGCATCTCAATCAAGACGGTCCGCAACAAGGCGGGCTTCATTCGATCAACCTTCAAGAACAACCCCGCCGGCCCCAAGCTCGTGAACCGCGCCCCAACGGGCGATGTCCCAATGAGCGAGGACAGCTCCAAATTCATGGAGCACTGGGGTCCGGAAGAGTGTGTCGCGGAACTGCGACGCATTGCCGAGATCGACCCCGAGAAGGTCGTCACCCGCAACTACTTCCGCAACCACAGCGCCATCTCCGAGTCCACCTGGAACCGCTACTTCGGCACCTTCGAAGAGTTCAAGCGCCAGGCCGGCATCAAGCTCTCCCGTCAGCAGCACGCCCACGAGCGTGCAATCGCCAAGCATGCGTCGGTGGATCACTACCGCGCCATGAACATCGAACGAGCCGACTGGGCGGACAAGTACATCCGCGACAACCAGAACCGCTTCAAGACGATCCTGGCCTGCTCGGACCTCCACGACATCGAGATCGACCCGTTCTACCTGCGAGTGCTGATCGACACCGCCGAGCGTGTCCAGCCTGACGTGATCGTCCTGGCCGGCGACATATTTGACCTGCCCGAGTTCGGCAAGTACGGCGTCGATCCGCGTGAGTGGGATGTGGTGGGTCGCATCAAGTTCGCGCATGAGCACATCCTTGCGCCGCTGCGTGACGTGTGCCCCGATGCCCAGATCGACTTCATCGAAGGCAACCATGAGGCGCGACTGCTGCGTCAGCTGGCGGATGCCACGCCGGCGCTGCGCGCAGTGCTCTCAGACCTGCATGGCTTCACGGTCGCAAAGCTCTTGGGCCTTGAGCAGTTCGAGATCAACTACATCGCCAAAGCTGACCTGGCTGCATTTACTAAGCGCGACTTCGAGAAGGAGCTTGCCAGCAACTACAAGGTCTACTTCGACACGGTGCTGTGCCATCACTTCCCGCACGCTCGCTCGATGGGCTTGCCTGGCATTAACGGGCACCACCATCGGCATCAGGTGTGGAGCGAGTTCAATCCCGTCTACGGCGCATACGAGTGGCACCAACTCGGCGCAGGTCACAGGCGGTCGGCTTCATACTGCGAAGGCGAGCGTTGGCACAACGGCTTCGCGCTCATCAACGTAGACACGCACACGCGCTCCACTGCGTTCGACTACATCTCCGTCACCGACTTCGCAGTGGCGGGCGGCAAGTGGTATCACCGTGAGCCGCACGAGGTCGATGCAGCGATCCCACCAAGAATTCGCTGACCTTATATGGGCAGTCACGACTGACTGAGGTATAGTTGTGGCTGCATCACTTGAAAGGCAGCACTCGATGGCAAAAGCAAAAGCCCCAGCCACTTCCAAACGCGCCCCACGGCGCACGAACAAGAGTCAGGGGCCAATCGGCGCCGAATCACAGGAGAGCTTCGAGTTCTTCAACCGCCGAGCGGAGAAGGTCGATCGTTCACCCATCGAGGCGAAGACAGAATCCCAGAAGCGCTACATCGGCGCCATCAAGAACTTCGAGCTGGTGTTTGCCACCGGCCCCGCCGGCACCGGCAAGACCTGGCTGTGCGGCGCACTCGCTGCCCAGGCTCTCGACCAGGGCGTCATCGACAAGATCATCATCACCCGTCCTGCAGTCGAAGCAGGTGAGTCCCTGGGCTTCCTGCCTGGCGAGCTTGAAGACAAGTTTGACCCGTTCCTGCAGCCCTTCCGCGACGTGCTGAACGAACGCCTGGGCAAGAGCTTCGTGGAGTACCTCATCAAGACAGGCCGAATCGAAGCAGCACCGCTTGCCTACATGCGCGGGCGTACGTTCAAGAACGCCTACGTGATCCTCGACGAAGGGCAGAACACCTCCCCGATGCAGATGAAGATGTTTCTCACCCGCATTGGCCAGAACTGCAAGGTCGTCGTCAACGGCGACATGAGTCAGAAGGACATCAGCGGGAAATCGGGACTCGAGGACGCAGTCAACCGACTGTCGTTCATTCCGAGCGTCAAGCACGTTCGCTTCACGAAGGACGACGTGGTTCGCTCCGGTCTGGTGGGTGAGATCGTCAAGGCGTACGACGAGCCGACGATCGACCCTCCACGAATCGGTTGATGCGGGAAGCCTGCGGGAAACTCGCGGGCTTTCTATATATCTTCTTATACTTCGGTCAGTTATGACTGAAACATTCAAGGCGTCGGTTCCCGACATTCCCCGCTACTCCGACTGGTTCGGCTACTTCTACGGGCACGACCTGGACTTCCTGCACGCGGAACTCCTTGCTCTGCAGCACATCGACGACGGCTTGCTCAAAAAAGAGGCAGCTCTGATGCGCTCGAAGTGGTTCGACTATCGTCGGATGCACCCCACCAAAGCCACGTACTTGCTGGCTCACGAATTCAACCGCGCATACCAGGACTGCATGGTCGTCATGAAGGACCGCAGCGGGCGCTACATGCGGGCGTTCAAGGGCATGGACTGCATGCAGGCTCACGAGCGCAAGTCGTTCTGGAGGCTACGGCAGCTGATCGACGGTCTGGGCATGCGCTACGACTTCTTTCTGCGGCATGCGATGGACTGGTACATCTCCAACGGATACCGGCAACCTCCGCGCCCTGCCCACATCGGCGCCAACGCCGACCTCATCACCGATGTGATGCTCGCCTGGGAAGACGAGTGCGCGGCCAAGATTCAGTGGACGCGAGACACGCGCTACAAGGCGGTCAACTTCATCGGGCACATCGACCAGCTCGACTGGGAACGTTGGCTCGTCGAGCAGATCAAGACCAGGCGGCATCCACAGTACGCACTTCATGCCGCGCTCTATGTGGAAGGTTCACTTCGCATCGAGGCGGCAATCCAGGCATTCGAGCAGCGGGTGCTTGACCAGGCAATCGCAGAAGCGGTTCAAAGGTAAGTCAGCCCTGACCTATAATCGAACGGTATCAGCAATCAACAACGGAGAACATATGTCCGAATTTATCAACCAACCCCAGAAGCGATTCAAGAAGCCCAAAGCGGGACCATCCGGCCACGAAGCGTTCTTGAAAGCCCTGGAGACAGCCCAGGCCGTCGTCAGCTTCAAGATGGTCGCCGACGGCTCTGTCATCAAGGGCACCGTGAAGACCGCCGACAAGTTCACCGTGTCGGTGAAGGTGGACAGACCCGATGGCAGCTACCAGACCTACGTCTACTTCAAGCACGCCTTCGAGTGCTTCTGGACCGACCCCGCAGACCAACCGAACAAGGCAGCCTGATGTATGACGGACGCCACCAGTATTGCGGAGTCGTCTACCGCTGAAATGATCGGCCGCGCTTTTGAGGCCGAAACGACACCAACACCCCCTGCAACACCGAGCGAAACCGTGCTGGAAGACAGCACGGGCAAGTTCGACTTCGATAGCGACTTCCAGACTCGAGTCGCTACGCTGGCCTGCCGAAGCATCGACTTCGCGAATCGGGTCGGCCACCTCGTCAAGCCGCAATACTTCGAGGACGCTGGCGTAGCGATTCTGGTCAAGCTGGCCATGAGCTACTACCAGCGCAATCGGGGACTGCCCGACAAGGTCGTCATGGCCGACATTGTCAAGAAGTCCCGCGCCGCGAACATCATCAAGAAGGACGCAATCCCTCTGGTGCAGGAGGCGTTCAAGCGGGTGTACCTGCACGACGATGTGACTGGGCGCGAGTATGTCGAGGAGCGGATCGTCGAGTTCGCACGGCACCAGGCCACCACTGCCGCCATTCTCAAATCGGTGGAGCTCGTCGAGCGCGGCGAGTTCGACAAGGTTGAGAAGTACATCAAGGAGGCGGTCGAGGTCGGCATCAACGAAGACGGCGGCGCATACGACTACTTCTCCAACATCAGTCTTCGCACCTCCGAGCGACTGGATGATGCGTCAGGCACCAGGCCGCCTCGAGGCATCACGACTGGGCATCTGAAGCTCGACGAAATCCTCTACCACCGGGGATGGGGCCGCAAGGAGCTCGCAACCATCATGGGCGGTGCGAAAGCGGGCAAGACCACCGCGCTGATCGGCTTTGCGAAAGCTGCGGCGCTGGCCAAGTTCAACGTACTCTACATCACCCTCGAAGTGAGCGCGAAGATCATCTCCGATCGTCTCGACGCATCCATCAGCGACACGATGATGAAGGAGCTCGGCAAGCACATTCGTGATGTTGAGTCCAAGGTCAGCGCGATGGAGGCCAGCAGCGGTGCGTTCAAGATTCACGAGTTCCCGTCCGGTACGTTCACGCCGAACCAGCTGCGGGCGCTACTGGATCGCTACGAGGCCAAAGGTCTGAAGTTCGATCTGGTCGTCGTGGACTACGCGGACATCATGGCTCCGAACTTCCGCTACAACGATGTGATCGAGAACAGCAAGTCCGTGTACGTGGACCTGCGGGCCATCGCACAGCAGAAGGACGTTGCGATGCTGACGGCCACGCAGACCAACCGCGAGGGCTACAAGGCCACCGTCGCGAAGGCTGAACACGTCGCCGAAGACTTCAACAAGGTGCGGACGGTCGATCTGATGATCTCCATCAACATCACCGACGAGGAGCGATCGAAGGGCGAGGCTCGTCTGTACTTCGCGGCCAGCCGCAACCAGGAGTCGGGCTTCACGCTGTTCATCAAGCAGGACATTGCGAAGATGAAGTTCATCGAATCCATCATTCGGAGAGAGTGATGGATGAGTCGATCGCTCCATACATGCACGGCCACGCCGAGTGTCTGAACTGCGGCCACAAGTGGGTTGCGGTTTGGCCCCTCGGTGCCGAAGCGCTGGAATGTTCTCAGTGCGGCAGCACCGACACCGACAGGGAGGCTGTCGATGAGTCGCAATGAAGAACTCCAGGAAGCGCTCGAAACGATCGACATGGAGTCATGGCTCGATCGTGAGGGCGTCAAGTACAAGGTGACTCGAGGCTCACGTGGCACGCAGCTGAACATCAAGGAGTGCCCCTGCTGCGGCGGTTCGAACTGGAAGGTCTACCTGAACGCCGAGACAGGGCTGGGCAACTGCTTCTCCGGCGATTGCGAGGTCAAGTTCAACAAGTGGAAGTTTATCCAGGCCCACCTGGGTACGGCGACCACCAGGCAAGTGATCGAGCATGTCAAGGAGGTTGCGGCCGAACAGGGCTGGCAGCCTCGGATTCGGCATACGGCGGCCGTCCAGCATGACGCGGAGCTCCATCTACCTGAGAGCTACGAGCTGCCCATTGGCGAGAAGAATCTGAAGTACCTGGAGAATCGCGGCATCACTGGCGAGATTGCTCGGTACTTCCGTCTGCGCTTCTCCAAGCGCGGCGTCTTCGAGTACCTGGACGACTACGGCCGCAAGATGCGTCAGAGCTACGCGGACCGCATCCTCATTCCGATCTACGACATCGACGGCACGTTCGTGTCGTTCCAGGGTCGGGACATCACAGGTACGGCTGACAAAAAGTACCTCTTCCCACCTGGCTTCGCATCGACAGGCTCGTATCTGTACAACGGGCAGAACGCGATCGGCGCCAAGCGCATCGTCGTAGGGGAGGGCGCGTTCGACGTAATGGCGCTCAAGATCGCCCTCGACGGAGATTCGGCGCTTCGAGACGTTGTGCCGGTTGGCAGCTTCGGCAAGCACCTGTCGGAAGGCTCCGAGAACAGCCAGCTCTCCAAGCTCATCAAGCTCAAGGAGCATGGCCTGCGCGAAGTGACATTCATGTGGGACGGCGAGAAGAAAGCGACCCAGGATGCCGTGAAGGCGGCGCTCATGGTGCGCGGCGCAGGTCTTGTGGCCCGTATCGCATTCCTGCCGAAAGACAAAGACCCGAACGAGGTCGCGCCAGAGGTCGTGCGCCAGGCGTTCTGGAAGGCGGAGGTGCTGTCACCTACCACGGCCGCGAAGATCAAGCTGCTCTGTATGGGTCGATGACTTCGCCGTGTTGTGACCCCGCAACTCGGTTTCTACAATTCACTCAACGACGATTTGTCAATGGAAGTTTATGACCACATCACTTACACATAGCGCCACATTTTTGATGCACGAAGGCGGGACAAAGTTCTACGAAGTTGTCCAGCTGTACAACGCCGACGCCAGAAAATTCATCCTCGTCAAGCGATGGGGTAAAGCTGCGGCCAGAGTACGCGGTGGAGAAATCAAGGTCGAGGAGTTCTCGACGGCACAGCGACTCGACGTAGCGGCGGATAAGGTCATTCGCGAGAAGCAGGGCAGGGGCTACAGCGCCACCAAGCCCGATGCGGCAGGCGCTTTGCACACTCGAGGCGGCTTGTCTTTCGCAAGCGAGACAGACTTTGGCAACACTCTGTCGATGCACTACGGCCCGAACGGTACGCGAATCAGGGAAGTGCTCGGACTGAGCTTGGGTGCTGCAAATCCGGACGACGATGATGATGACGAGGTTGTCGTCGAGGAGCCGCAGCCCGAACCCGATCGCGGCGAGACGTGGGGAAGCTGGTGAGCGACTACAAGGAGGTGTTCGACCGACTGCCGCCCCAGATGCAAGAAACCATCCGCATGCACATGATCGGGCAAGTTCAGGGAACCTTGCAGGCGATCGTCGATGACCGCTTTCAAACCCTGCACTCGCGCTATAAACTTCAGTCAGTGCTGAAGCAGATTCTGGATCAGAAACGAGCTTCGGCGATTCGCCCCCTGTGGGGCTCTTGGTAAGGAGTATCCATGTCGATTTTTGACAGTATCGAACAGGCCGTTCGCGACCGACAGTCGATCTACCCGCCCGAGCAGTCGGCGGCGGGCACCAACACATTCACCGTCAAGGGCTGCAAGGCTGTGGGCTACACCCCAGGCTACTGCGTCTGCCTGAACAAGCTCAAGGCGTACGAGCGCGACAAGGCCCTGTCCTCGTATCCCGAGTGCGAGAAGGCAATCAGCGGCAAGTCATGCCCCGCAATCAGCATGCAAACCGAGGAACAGACGGCCGGCAAGGCGCTGTACTACGTCGATCGGGCACTGCTGCGCGAGGAAATGGACAAGCAGTTCGGTCAGGTTACGACCAGCTTCCGGCCCACAAAGGCGGCTCCGACCGTCACAGCACCGGCAGTCAAGAAGCCCGAACCCAAACCTGCTGTCAAATCCGACGACCGTCTCATGGACATGCCCACCGACGGGTATGCCGCAGCGATCAACGCCGCCATCAAAGAGGCGAGCGACCAACCCAACCCCGAGCCGAAGGTCAGTGCGCCGCAACCTTCGACGAAGCCTGTGTCCTTGCTGGACATTGCACGGATGCATGCGGGCACATCTTCAACAAACGGAGCCTAAGTCATGAATGACGAACAAATCACGCCTGAAACCAAGAAGCAGCTGGACGAGCACTTCGACAAGGCCATGCAGGCGTTGGTCGAAACCCAGCGTTCGCTGAACGAGGCCGGCATTGCCCCACCTGCCCTGGCCAGCGCTTTGTGCGCCTCGTACGTCACCTTCGTCGCCGCTCTGATCGCAGCATCGGACCTGCCTCGCGAACTGGTGCTTCGCACGGCAAAAGAGGCCATCGACTCGATGGGGGACTTTGCCATTGAATCGTACGAGCGCATGGTCAAGAAGATCAAGGAAGGCGAAGCGTGAGTTCCGATCTGATCCTCGAGAAAATTGAGGCGATTGCAGCGACCTCCAGCAAGACCGCAAAGGAAGACATGATTCGGGCTTCTGCGGAGCTGGAGGGCTTCCAGGACGTTCTGGAAGCGGCGCTCAACCCCTTCAAGACCTACGGCATCGCCAAACGTCCGGATACGCATCGTTCGGGCGGCAATGGCACGTTCAACAGCGACACCTGGCACCTGCTGGAAAACCTGCGGACCCGCAATCTGACCGGCAACCTGGCACGCGACACGCTCGTCTCCGAAATGTCGCGTCTGACCGCCAAGTCGGCCGAACTGCTGTGGCGCATCGTCAGCAAAGACCTTCGCGCTGGCTTCAGCGAATCGACCGTCAACAAAGCCATCCCTGGCTTGATTCCGACCTTCGACTGCATGCTGGCCCATCCCTTCGAGGCGTCTCGCGTCAAGGGCTGGCCGGTTGTTGCCGAGCCCAAGCTCGACGGCGTGCGCGTTCTGGCGTTTGTGGACATCAGCGAGCTGGCGGTCAAGTTCTTCAGTCGCTCTGGCAAGGAGTTCACGACCTTCGACCACCTGAAAGACCCACTGCTCAATCTGGTGGACAACTTCCGAGCCGACATTCGAAACGAGACAGGCAACGATGATGGTGACGCCGAGTATTTCGGCAGTCTTCTCGGGTGCGACTCCTTCCACTTGGTCTTCGACGGCGAGATTACCAGCGGCTCGTTCAACAACACCGTCTCGGTGGCTCGCAAGAAGGACGAACAGGCCACCGACGCCGTGTTCAACGTCTTCGACGTGCTGCCGCAGTCGCTCTTCCACAAAGACACGAAGGAGGGCAGTGCAACCGCCTACGCCGTTCGTCGTCAGGTTCTGGAAGACCTGTTCAAGACCGTGAGCGGCGGGCCGCTCAAGCTGCTGCCTCGCTACCTCGTCTCCAGCGTGGATGAGATTCACAACCTGTACCAGTCGGTCCGTGCCTCCGGACTCGAAGGGCTCATCATCAAGGAGCCGCAAGCGAAGTATTGGCGCAAGCGCAACCACGCCTGGATGAAGATCAAGGCCGAAGAGACGCTGGACCTGTTCGTGACCGGCTGGGAGCAGGGCACGGGCAAGTACGAGGGCATGATCGGCGCGCTGATCGTGGACCACAAGGGCGTACCTGTGAACGTGGGCTCGGGTCTGTCGGACGAGCTCCGCAACGAAGACCCCGACCTGATTGTCGGACGCATGATCGAAGTGGAGTACCACGAGGTCACGCCCGATGGGTCGCTGCGCCACCCGCGCTTCAAGCGCTTCCGTGACGACAAAGCATAAGTCATGACTGAACAACAATTCAAGGAGTTGCAAGCCACCTTTCCCTGGACGACGGAAGTTTCTCCGGCTCCGATCGGTGGCTTGGTTCGAATGATCGACCGCAATGGCCAGGAGGTTCCGCTCTTTGCGATGACGGACCTTCTGCAAGTGCTGACCAAAAAACTGGAGAACAAGGAATGACCCCGTTCATCGTATCGCTCACCGGCCCGTCATGCGCCGGCAAGACAACGCTGGAGAAGCGCCTGAAGGAAGAGGGCTTCGTGCAGGTGATCTCCCATACCACCCGCGAGCCTCGAGCTGGCGAGGAAAATGGCAAGGCGTACCACTTCATCGACAAGTCGGAGTTCAAGCGGCTGCGCGACACCGGCTTTTTCGTGGAGACGGTCCACTTCAACAACAACTTCTACGGCGTCTCGGCTCAGGAGATCGAGCGGGTCGCGGCCGAAGACAAGCCCATCGTGGTGATCGTCGAGCCGGAAGGCCTGCTGCAGATTCGCGAGTATTGCCACCTGCACTCGTGGAACCTGCACTCGGTCTTCATCGACAACCCTGGCGAGGTGATCGCCCGTCGATTCCTGGAGCGCATGCTGGGCGACTTCTCCCTGGCCATCGGCAAGGGCGGCGAGGCGGCCAAGAACGTCATCGAAACCTACAGCAAGCGCCTGGGCGTGATGCTCAAGGACGAGTGTCATTGGGCAGAGGATGTCGGGCCGGTGTGCGACACCTGGCTGACCAACTTCAACGAGTCCAACATCGACGCAGTGGTCGAAGACCTGGCTCAACAAGCCTACGATCCAAGCAAGTTTCTGCTGCGGTAATGAACGTGGTAGCGGGCAGGAAACTGCCCCGAAACCCGCATCAATACTAGCGGTTCGAATCCCACCCTCTCCGCCAGCAAGACCTCCGCAGACCTCCACCAGCGTCCAGCGGATCGCAAAAAGGCCCCAGTAATCAACGACTTGGGCCTTTTTCTTTTCCAGCCTCGTCCGCCGAGGTGCGCCGACTTCCAGCGATCGGCGCGGTAAACCCTGTGGTAACGTCCCGAAACTGCATCTGCTGACGCTGCCGTTACCGCGCAGCACGTCCAAGTAACCACGGCTCGTTACCACATGGCCCTGCACGAACTGTCCCAGAAGGAGCTGGAGAAGCGCATCAAGGAAGCACAGGCCAGCGACAAGTCAATCACCAAGATTTCGGATGGCGAGGGGTTGTTTCTCGTCGTGCGCGGATCAGGCGGCATGTCCTGGCAGCTGGACTACACCCTCAAGGGCGTCCGCAAGACCTACTCGATGGGCACGTACCCCACCGTAAAGCTGAGTACGGCACGAACTCTGGCTGAAGCCGCCAGGACGCTCGTGCAGCTTGGTCGTGATCCGGTGGAGGAGCGCCGACGAGAGCGCCAGGAAACCAAGGCCGCCAAGACAGTCGCGGAAGTCATCTCCGAATGGCTCGAGCACCACAAGCACAGCTGGAGCTCGCGGCACTACTCCGACTACGACCAGGCGGCCAAAGCCAACATCCTTGCCGAGTGTGGCGCCAAGCGCATCACGGAGCTCACCGAGGATGACATTCGATCCGTTCTTCAGAAAGTTGAGGCTCGAGGCGCGCACTACATGCTGACCCGCGTTCGGGACATCCTTGTTCGCGCCCTGCAATTCGCCGTCGATCAGCGGTACGTCAAGGCAAGTCCGGCCGGCAATGTCAGGCGCCGCGAGTTCAAGGCGCACGTCGAGCGCCACCATGCGGCCATCACCAGGCCAGCCGAGTTCAGGGAGCTGCTGCTGCGGCTCGATCGGGAGCCTGGCTCGATCGCCGTGATGGCGCTACGTCTTCAGACGATGGTTTGGGTACGGCCCCAAAACCTCAGAACCGCTCGATGGGAGCACTTCGATCTTGATGGCGCCATGTGGGAGGTGCCGCACTACCTGATGAAGAAGGGTCGTGAGTACCTTGTGCCACTGTCCGCGCAGGCGGTCACGCTGCTGCGGAACTGGAAGACCGTCACGGGCCACCAGGGGCTTGTCTTTCCTGGCGCCAAGAAGGGCATGCCGCTGTCCGAGAACACTCTCAACGACAACCTGGAGCGCATCGGCTTCAAGGGCAAGCAGACCTGTCATGGCTTTCGAGCCTCGGCCAGAACGCTGCTCGAGGAAGGTGGCTTCGAGTCGAAGGTGACGAAGAAGCAACTGGCGCATGACATAGACGACAAGACGGACCGCGCCTACAACCGTGCCGAGTACCTCGACAGCCGCATCGCCATGATGCAGGCGTGGGCAGACTATCTCGACGCACTCAGGACTGACTTACAGCAGCCGTGGGACTACTTCTTTGCCTGGCGCGCTCGTCGATCCACGACTGAATCTCGCTCGACAGCCAGCGACTTGCTCGCCCAACCTTGATCGGCGCAGGGAATTGACCTACGGCGATCAATCCGTACAGGGTCGATTTCTTCAGGCTGACTTGGGCTTCGACATCCTCAAGTGCAATCAGGCGTTCCATTTTTGAAGGAGCAGTAAGTCAGTAGTGAGGTGTGCCATAGTAGGATGAACGGCAGGAAGAACACAAGAGTCCGCTGGCTTGTGCGGCAGATTTACCAACAAAACGGGGTGTTCACCCAGGGTAGTGTTTCTAGAAAGGCACGAAAGCGACCGCTCGTCGGCGGTGGGTCGCGGTGCGTTGTCTACGGCAGAGCTTGGCGGTGTAATTGCGCTGCACAAAAAAGGCGCCCGAAGGCGCCTCATGTGGAGAAAACGGTGTCAGTTCGTTTCGTTATCGGCTTTGAGCGTGTCCACGAACTCGCGCAGCTTCTTCTTCTCGGCGTCGTTCCGCAGCTTCGGGTTGACCACCTTGCTGGATCGGATGACGTTGATGAACTCCAACTCGTTGTTGGTGATGATCGGCTGATTCGTGATCTTCTCGATCGTCTCTGCCAGATCGGGAAGGTACTCGTTCAGGCAAATCCGCATGAAGAAGACGGGGTCAATCTCCAGCGCCTTGGCCATGCTGCCAATCTTGTTGAGAGGAACTTTCGTCTTCCCCTGCTTAATCATGGTGATGACATTTGGCTTGTCAAAACCAGCCTGTTGAGCAATTTCCGTTTGTGGTTTTCCGCAAAGCTGAATCTGCCAGCTGATGTATTCGGCGACGTTGCGGGGTTTGTTGGCATTCGCGGGCGTCACTCGGACAGCCTTCGTAACCATGACAGTTCCTATGAGTTGAGGTTAAGTACGAACTGAGTATACAAATTAGAACAGTACGTGCTGACTGATTGCCCTACCGGGAAACAACAAATGGAGGTGAAACGCCCAAAGGTTCCGCTTCACGAGTGACTAAAATCAACCAATAGAAACAAGACAAGGACATATATGTCGAGCTGGAGTCTATTTCCAGAAGTTGATGAGATTTCGGTGCAGGAGCTCGCGGACACGCTGGAGCACCTGGAGGTCAGGCAGGTCTTGGACCTCGGCACCACTCTACTGCACATTGGCGTACACGTCTACCGTGGGCCGATGTGTCTGGTCAGTACGATGAGCGGACGTGCCGCTCGGCTGTCGCTCTGACCGACCTGGGCGCCTTCGGGCGCCCATTCAAGTTCCCTACGCAAAGCATTGCTCTCCCTACTTCGGTCGATGACAATGCATTATCAGTCACTCATGACATAAGGAGAGTCAGTGAAAAACGATCGTGTCTTCATCCTTCGCGAGTCAGTCGTGAAGATCACCCAGATGCTGTCTGGCAAGGGCATCAAGGTCACTCAGCAGGGCGTCAACGCCTACGTCAAAGCTGACCACACGGGCCAGCCGGTACTCGTCAATCTGCCGTACCTGCCCGACAACGCAACCGAGGAGCTGTGCCAGGCCATTCAAGGCTTTCTCGACCACGAGGTTGCACACATCCTGTTCACCGAGTTCCCGCTGATGGCCAAAGCGAATGCTAAAGGCGATCAAGTTGGTTTCATGCTCAATGCGCTGGAAGACCCCCGCATCGAACGTGAAATGGCAAAACGCTTTCAGGGCTCGGCGTACAACCTGTCGGTGACTGGCAAGTTCTACCTGGACAAGTTTGTCGTTCCGCGCATGAAGGAAAAAGCTGCAGCGGGCGATGCTCAAGGCGTGATGAACACGCTGATGGTGCCGATGATTCGAGCACTGTCGGGCCAGCAGGTCTTCAAGGAGTTCATGAAAGACCACTGGACCAAGGTCGAGCCCATCCTCGAGCGCATCAAAGACCTGCAGCCGCAGATCGAGGGCGCTACATCGACCGCCGACTGCATGACCCTTGCCGAAGAAATCGTCAAGCGCCTGACTGAAGGCAACAAAGGCTCGGGCAAGAAGAAGGGCAAGGACTCGTCTGAAGAGGGCGAGGGTGACGGTGAAGGCAGCACCGGCAAGGGTAAGAAGGGCAAGTCGAAGGGCAAGGCCGGAAAGTCTGACAAGCCCGAGAAGTCGGAGGACAAGGAAGAACCGTCCGGCAGCGGCGAGAGCGACGACGAGGAGAAGGGCGAGTCGAAGAAGTCCGAGAGCAAGCCTGAGAAGGGCGACGAGGACGAAAAAGACGACGACGCCAAAGGGTCTGACGGCAAGGATGACGAGGGCGAGAAAGACGACAAGGACGAGGAAAAATCCGAAGACGAGGATGACACCTCCGGCGAGCCCGAACCCGAAGACGATGACGAGGAGGGTGACGTGAAGGACGCCGAGCCCGAGACGGAAGAAGACGAGTACACGGGCGACGCCGAAGGCACTGACGAAGAGCCTGAAACCGGCCCCATCTCCGGCGAGGAAGAGAGCGAAATCAACAACGACGAGCCGATCTGGGCGCCTCTGAACAAGGACGACAAGAACGACTTCGACGAAACCATGTCGCGCCTCATCACGGACAGTACGCTCAAGTCCGCGATGAACGCTGACTACATGCCGTTTACGAAGGACCACGACCTGATCGAGAAGCTGCCGATCGGCTCGGGCTTCGAGGCGTCGATGAGCAAGAAGCTGATGGAGAAGGTCGATCACATGGTCGCGCCGCTGCAGAAAGACCTGGAGCGTGCCGTTGCTGCTCGGTCGCTGGCGACTCGTTCACACGGCCATCGCTCTGGCCGACTGCATTCCGCCAACCTGTCGCGCCTGGCGCTGAATGACGATCGGGTCTTCAGCCGCAAGCACGAGTCACGCAGCAAGGACGTAGCCGTCGAACTGGTCGTCGATGCCTCCGGCTCGATGGGCGGCTCGAAGATTCATACCGCCAGTCAGGCTGCGTATGCGCTGTCGTCGGTTCTGGATCGCCTCAACATCAAGAATGAGGTTATCTGCTTCACCACGAAGGAGCTCGGCGCATCGGCGGTCAATGACCTGCGCGATCAGCAGGCCAAACATGGCGTGCGCTTTTCTCGCGTCGAGGGTCTGTACATGCCGATCCTCAAGGGCTACGAGGAGAAGATGTGCGCCACCGTGCGTGACCGCTTCGCCTGGCTGCCCAACACGCGCATTCTGCGGAGCAACGTCGATGGCGAGTCTGTCGAGATTGCCGCTCGTCGTCTGCTGGCTCGCAAGGAGGCTGGCAAGATCATGATCGTGCTGTCTGACGGCTACCCCGCCGCTGCAGGCTCGCGTGGCGACCTGGAGCAGCACTTGACCCGCGTGGTCAAGGATGTGTCCAACAGCGGCATCAAGGTCGTCGGTATCGGCATCGAGTCGAATGCGGTGGAGCGCTTCTATCCGAAGTACCTCATCCTCAACTCGGTCGAGGACTTGCCGGCAGCCGTCATCAAAGAACTGCGCCACCTGCTGATGACTTGATGGGCAGATCGAGAGGCCAAGTCACCCGTGACTTGCTTCTCCGCCCCGCAGTGCTTACCATACAAACATCGCAAATTTTTGTAACCCGTTGATTTTCAACACCCTCTAGGAGAGTCTCATGTCTGACGCCAAAATCACCTGCTCCATTTGTGGAGCTCAGGTTCACGCCATCCAGCTGCACCTGCGTGACGCCCACCCCGAACTGACCATCGAGGCGTATGCCGAGAAGTACCCTCACGCACCGCTGCTGTCGGAGCTCGCCAAGCGCAAGCTCGCCGAAAAGCAAGCTGAGCGCGCCGCAACTGGCGAGGAAACCAAGGTCGCAATGGCCACCGAGCCGGAAGCTGCTGCCGCGTCTGCCCTGATCCCGAAGGGCGGCGTCATCAAGAAGGCGTTCAACGAGCTGTTCAACCTGGGTCGCGTCAAGGCCGCGCTCAACTCGCGTGGCGAACCGATCCCGATCAGCACTGTCGCCAACCACGAGTGGAGCGACTATGTGCCCGCCATTTCGGACAACTATGTCTACGACATTGACGAACTCAAGGACGTGGTCCTGGCCATCGAAATGAAGATTCCGTGCTACGTCTGGGGCCACAAGGGTGCCGGCAAGACGGAGCTCTTCGAGCAGATCGCCGCACGGACCAACCGCCCGATGATTCGCGTCCAGCACACGGTCAACACGGAAGAGTCGCACATCGTCGGTCAGTGGACGGTCAAGGGCGGTCAGACCGTCTTCGAACTCGGACCGCTGCCGATGGCGATGCAAAACGGCTGGATGTACGTCGCCGACGAATACGACTTCGCGCTGCCGTCCGTGCTGTCGGTCTATCAGGCTGTCCTCGAGGGTAAGTCACTGATGATTAAGGAGGCTGACGCCGAGAACCGCATCATCAAGCCGCACCCGAACTTCCGCTTCTGCGCGACCGGCAACACCAACGGCTCGGGCGACGAGACGGGTCTGTACCAGGGCACCAACCTGCAGAACTCCGCCAACTACGACCGCTTCGGCATGGTCATCCACAAGAAGTACATGAAGAAGACCGCCGAGAGCCAGATTCTTCAGAACCAAGTGGGTCTGAACAAGGAGGACGCCGACAAGCTGGTCGAGTTCGCCACGCTGGTGCGTGATGCGTATGACGGCGCCAAGATCAGCGATGTGATTTCGCCGCGTACGTTGATCTACGCCGCACGAATCGGTCTGATGCGCGCCTCGTTCCGCAAGGGCGTCACGCTGGCGTTCACCAACAAGCTGTCCAAAGTCGATCGCGAGGTCGTCGATGGCCTGGCTCAACGCATCTTCGGCGCCTGATCGAATGAACAAGGCCGATTTCTACAAGGCCAATGTCGGGTTGGTCCACAGCGTCTCGAGGAAGGGCTACACCCGGCTCCTCGCGGCGCGTGTGACCATCGACTATGAGGACGTGTTTCAGGAGATGAGCGTGGTCTTTCTGAAGGCATGCGACGGGTTCGATGAGTCCAGAGGATTCAAGTTCTCCACGTACTACTTCATGGCTGCGTACAACCGGCTCAACAGCTGGGCTCAGGCTCTGATCGACGACCGGATGCGATACACGTCCATCGACGACATGAACAGCGCCGGCGAGGATGACTACAACCTCGAGGAAGTGCTCTGGCAGGACTACGACACGCCCGAAGGGCACTACGCAGTCGGCCAGATGATCGAGCACATCGCCAAGTCGCTGTCGCCACTGGCGTCGCTCATTCTCACCTGGACCATCAGCCCTCCAAAGGAGGTGGTCAGTGAGATTGAGAAGGCACGCATCAACGCCGAGTTCGGTCGGTCACTCGGCTACAACACGCGCAACATGGTCCAGCTTTCGCCGCGCTACGTCGCCAACTTCGTGCGAATGATTTCGGACGCCAGTCAGTACGAAATCAACACCGCGCTGAAGGAGATCGACAAGCTCAAGTATTCGGATTTGAAGCAGTTCGTAGGAGCCTGACATGGAATCCACTGACACCCACATCAACGCATCCGCCCCAGGGTGCTACGCCGCGCCGAGCGTGTTCAGCCACGACTCGCAGGTTTGCCAGGCGTGTCCGGCGTTCGACGCATGTTCGGTCGCCTGTATGCAGACGCTGCAGGCACTGCGCGACAAGATCAACATCGAGGACATTCTGGCCAAGCACAGAATGGCCAAGTCGGTGACGATCGAGCGAGCCAAGCCTCAAGATGACCCGCCAAAGATCGACATGTCGAAGTTTTTGCCTTCGATCAAGAAGCCGCAGGAGAAGGTCGAGCGCAAGGTCGAGCGCGAGCCTCGAGCCGAGCATGCGGTGCCCGAGCATCACAAGGCGATCGTTGACGGCATTCTCAGCAAGAAGCCGCGTGAGTTGGCAACCAAGTGGTGCAAGCACGGCATGGTCGAGAAGATGAAGACAGACCTTGCTGCCGGCACCAACCCGTTCGCTTCACAAGCTCGCCAAAACTTCGAGTCGGTGACGTGTGACCTGTTGCTCAAAGGCACGCTCACAAAGCAGACGCTGAAGAAAGCGTTCATGGCCAACCTCGGCTCTAAGGAGCCCTGGGATGAGCGCACCGCCGCCTCTCACGTCAACATCATCTTGCCTGCACTGGTGGCATTCGACATTGCCATCGAAACAGCCGAAGGGGTTTCGCTGCACCCTAGTCTGGTGCGCGATAATGTATGAGTACCGCACACAGACGCACTACGGACCGTCGCCACCTGAAATTCTGACGCCGCCTGTTTCTGGGTTCAGGCTTCGGGACATCAAGTGTGTGACGACGAGCGAAAGCCACAGTCACTCGATCAACGATCGCGCCAGCTCGATCTACGGACCCAGCGGCCTGAGTTCATCGGTCATTATTCCGTTTACGACCAACGTCAATGTGGGCAAGGGTTTGCAGTGGATTGTTATCTGGGAGCGTTACGTTCCAGAACAGGAGAATGAATGAATTTGAATCACATGCTGGCCGCGAGGTCAGATTTCTCCATCAGCGAGTCGATGCTCCAGATCGAGCATCTGGTGGCTGATGCGAAGGAGAAGGGCTACGAGTCCGTCACCTTGATGGATACCATGTCGCTGCACGGCATGGTGGACTTCATCAATCGAGCGAAGAAGGCGGGCATCAAGCCCGTGATCGGTTGCCGAATCCGTGTCGTCGAAGACCCGACCTACCGCAAGCCGAGCAAGGCATCGGGCGAGCGCGAAAAGCCGAACCCCATGTTCATGCTGAAGGTGTATGTCACGGCTGACAAAGGCATCACTTCGCTGCTCAAACTGCTGTCCAAAGCGTACAGCGAGGACTACTTCTACTACCACGCCAGGGTAGGGCTCAAGGAAGTGCTGGAGCTCGAGGATGTGGTCGTCTCGACTGGCGACCTGTTCAACCTGTACCACCTGCCGAACCACGACGAAATCATCAAGGCGCTGCAGGACCGCTTCGGCGTCAAAGGCGTCTACTCGGAGCTCACGCCGATCAACACGCCGCTCTTCGACACGCTGAACAGCAAGGCGCTGGAGGCGGCTCGTCACCTGGCGATGCCACCCCTGGTCACGTATCCGACCTTCTACCGCAACGCGGACGCAGCAGATTCGCTGGAGGTGCTCAAGTGCATCACCACGAACACCAAGATGGACGTGGCGTATCGGTCCGTGCAGTACGTGAAGGACTTCTTCATTCACGAGCCCACTCACCTTGTCGAGCGGGTCAAGAAGGCGGCAGGGCGGGTCAACACCTACAATGGCGTGGCGTCACCGCAGCTGTGGGTCGAGGGCCTGGCCAACATCGACCAGTTGGTCGGACGATGCACCTACGAATGGAAGAAGCAGCCGGTGTCGCTGCCCAAGATGGCCGACAACGAGTTCGTGGCCCTGGGTAAGAAGTGCGTCGAGGGCTGGAGGCGTCGCTTCTCCGACGAGGTGCTTGGGCACAGGCCCACACCGGCCGAAATGAAGGTCTACCAGGACCGCCTTGCGTATGAAATGGCCGTTCTCAAGAAGATGGGCTTCGCGGGCTACTTCCTTCTGGTGGAAGACCTCGTCGTCTGGGCGAAGAACAACGGCATCATCGTTGGCCCCGGTCGCGGTTCTGTCGGCGGCTCGCTCGTTGCGTACCTGATCGGCATCACGGACGTGGACCCGATTCGGTTCAACCTCCTCTTCGAGCGTTTCATCAACCCCGAACGTCTCGACTTGCCTGACGCTGACCTGGACTTCATGTCGTCCAAGCGTCATCTGGTGATCGAGTACCTGACCGCCAAGTACGGTGCTGACCGTGTCGCAGGCATCAGCAATTATTCGACGCTTGCGAGCGCCAGTGCGCTTCGTGACACTGGTCGCATGTACGGTCTCAATGGCATTGAACTGACCGCTACCAAGCTCGTGCCTAAAGAGCATGGTCAGTCGTTCACGTTGACCGAAGCAGCGAAGGCGGTGCCCGAGATCGACAAGTTCAAGGACGAGCACGCTGAAATCTGGAAGCACGCCCTGAATCTCGAAGGTGCGATGCGTGCCTTCGGGCGTCACGCAGCCGGTGTTGTCGTTGCTGGCGAGCCGCTGGTCAACCGCGCCGTGATCGAGACGCGGTCGGATGCGCCGGTCGTCAACTGGGACAAGCGGATCGTCGAAGACTGGGGCCTGGTCAAGATGGATATTCTGGGCCTGTCCACGCTCGATGTGCTGGAGATTGCGAAGGGCTACATCAAGGACAGGCATGGCACCGAGGTCGATTACCTGAAGCTGCCCTTCGAGGAGAGCAAGGTCATGGACGCCTTCGGTAAGGGCGAGACAACCGGCGTCTTCCAGTTCGAGTCGCCAGGGATGCGAAAGCTCCTTCGTGACCTGGCGGTGGGCGGGCAGTTGACCTTCGAGGACATTACTGCCGCAACCGCCCTGTACCGACCGGGTCCGATGGACTCGGGCCTGCTCGATGACTACGTGGCCATCAAGCAAGGCATCAGAGAGCCGAGCTACGACCACCCGAACATGAAGGCGGCCCTCGAGGCAACCTTCGGCGTGATCGTCTATCAGGAACAGGTCATGCAAGTCGCCGTCGATCTGGCGGGCTTCACCAGAGCGGAAGCCGACCATCTGCGAAAAGCGATGGGCAAGAAAGACAAAGACAAGATGGCGGAGATGCGCGAGAAGTGGGTCGAGGGCTGCAAAGCCACGTCTTCACTGGATGACCGCACCGCAGGAGCAATCTTCGACAAGATCGAGGCATTCGCGGGCTACGGTTTCAACCGTTCGCACGCCGTCGAATACTCCATCATCAGCTACTGGACGATGTGGCTGCGAGTGCATTACCCCGCCGAATACTTCGCCGCCTGCATGTCGATCGTGGATGAGGAGAAGCTCCCCGGTCTGGTCAAGGATGCGCGAGAGGCCGGCATCGAGGTCTTCCCGCCTGACATCAACACGTCCACGCATCGCTACACCATTCCGAACGACAAGACGATCCTGGCGCCCTTCTCGTCGGTCAAGGGCATCTCCGAGAACACCGCCCAGCGGATCGTGGAGCTGCGTGAGCGCAACCGTGGCTGGAAGGTCATCAAGATCAAGAAGAAGCGCGATGGCACGACCGAGGAGGTTTGGGGCGAGGACGACACCGCCGCTGTCAAGGGTCACTTCTCCACCAAGGAGGAGTTCATGATGGCCGCAAGTCAACCTGGCTCGAAGGTGAATGCTCGGGTCGTCGAGAATCTGGAGAAGGTTGGTGCGTTCGCGCTCATCGACCCGTCCGCACCGTCTGCCAAGCACTTCAGCCGCCGCAAGGATCAGATGGAGCTGATGCCTGGGCTCGTCATCGACGCCGTCAAGGCCGACAGAACCACCGACCTCGCGGACAAGTTCCTTCGGGCGAAGGTGATTCATCTGATTCAGGACTACAAGAAGTGCGATGGCTGCGACCTGAAAGAAAGCCCGCACCCGACCGTTCGCGCCAAGTCCACCGTCAAGTTCATGGTCGTGTCCGACTGCCCGACCTGGCAAGAGGAGAAGAAAGACAAGCTGCTGGAGGGCGATGCGGCTCTCTACGTCAAGGAGTCGATTCTCAAGGCAGGGCTGTCGGTCGCCGACGGCTACTACACGACACTGGTGAAGGCCAAGAAGAGCGACAAGTTCCTCTCGAACGCTCAGATCAACGGCTGCAGCAAGTTCCTCGACCGCGAGCTGGAGCTCATCAAGCCCGCCGTCATCGTCGCGCTCGGCTCGGCGACTATCAAGCGGTTCGTGCCTGGGTTGAAGGGCGGTGCGTCGGAGATGGTCGGTAAGGCGATCTACGATCCGACTCTGGACGCCACCATCGTCTGCGGCATCAACGCGCAACAGATCGGGTTCGACCCCGACAAGCAAGAAGTTCTGGACGCAGTGTTTGCACAAGTTGCCGACATTCTGTCCTGACGTATAAGTCATAAATGACTTCAAAACCCTAAGACTTGACGCTAACATCAAACCGTCAACCTATCGACACACTGGAGAATCACATGGCCAATCCCGAAATTGCATTCGACGATGCGGAAATCACCGCGCTGCTGGAGGAGCTCGAAGCCGAGCAGACCAAGATGGCGAGACCAGGCGGCGGTCCCGTGCCTGCACCCGCACCCAAGCCCGTCGCACCACCTCCCATTGTGGAGCCCACACCCGAGCCGGAACCCGAGCCTGAGCCCGAGCCCGTACCTGTCAAAGAACCGACACCCGAGCCAGCGCTGGTCAAGAAGGCCAAAGAAGTGGCTGCTGCGGTCGCTGACGTGAAAGAGGCCCAGGAGCTCACCGCAGCCGCAATCGACGCCGTCGCTGCCGAGATCGAAGCGATCAAGCCGGCTCCAGAACCTGACCTGGACCCGCCCGCAGACGTGCCTACCACCGGCAATGCGGCGAAGCTCAACTTCTACGTGGATGTGAACCAGTTCAACCGCGACACCAAGCTCACCGAAGCCACACTGGATCAGGCAATGATGGAGCAGGCGGGTCTTCGTGCGTACTACGGTTCGCAGGCGGCTCAGGCTGAAGCTCAGCACGCCCGTCTGAAGGTGCGCTTCGATGTGCTGGAGGCCAAGCTCTACGACGAGCACCGCAAGGCGCTTGCCGCAGGTGGCGAGAAAGTGACCGAGAAGATGGTCGAGAACGCCGTCAAGCTCGATCCGCGCTGGGCGAAGGCCAAGAACACGCTGGTGGAAGCCGAGACGATCGCCTCCATCAACAAGTCGCTCGTCATCAGTCTGGCCGATCGCCGCGACATGATGATCCAGCTGGGTGCCGATCGTCGCGAGGAGTTCAAGGGCGGGGTTCGAATCCTGGCCGAACAGAACGAGCGCGACTCCCTGGCGGCCCGTGCGAAGGACGCTTTCAAGAACGGGCGGGGCGTCCAATAAAGATTGTGGTTTGCCGCAGATGGCGAAGTCAGCGGTGAGCTATAATGCAGGTGTCGATGCACAAACCCGTGATCGGCACCAACCTTCAACTCTCATAGGAACCAACTGAAAATGGATACCGCAAAACTCCTCGAACTGATGAAACAGAAAAAGGCTGCTCTGAAGTCGAAAGACAAGACGATCAAGCCGCAACCCGGTGCCAACCGCTACGTGCTGCTCCCTGGCTGGCGCAAAGGCGAAGAGCATGTCTGGTATCACGAGTTCGGCCAGCACTACATCAAGAACGCTGCTGGTGAAATCCAGGCCGTCTACCCCTGCAACGAAGCGATCTACGGCAAGCCCTGCCCGATCTGTGACGGTCTGAACCGCGCTCAACACGCTGCCTCCGACGACGAAACCATCGAACTGCTCAAGCAGGCGAAGGCGGGTCGCTCGTACCTGATGAACGTGCTGGCGCTGGACAGCGAAGACCCCAAGACCCCTCAGATTCTGGAAGTTCGCACCACCGTGTTCGGCGGTCTGGTCGATGCCGTCGAAGAGTGGGCTGCGTCCATCTTCGATCCCGAAGGTGCCCAGATCATCACGATCAACCGCGAAGGCAAGGGCCTGAACACCAAGTACAGCGTTCAAGTGTCGCCCAAGAAAGTCGCGGTGCCGAAGGACTCGCTCACCAAGCTGCACAACCTGGACGAGTACGTTCAGATGGAAAGCGAAGAGCAAAAGCGCAAGGCGCTGTCGGCGATCAACAACGTCGCTGGCATCCTGGGCTCGGATCGTCCCACCACCTCGCGTCCGGCTCTGGCTCACGACGAGCTGGTCGAGGATGCACCGGCCCCTGCAGCCGCCCGCAAGCCCGCTCCGGCGATGACCGACGAGCTGGACGATCTGCTCGGCGATCTGACCTAACTCACCAGTGAGGAATGTTCTCAATCTGGGTACGTTCGTACCCAGATTGGGAACGCTTTCCCTATGAAATACCTTCTGATCGACGGCAACAGTGTCGGGTATGCCTGCCACTACGCAACCAAGCTCAACGCAGGCGGCATGGAGACGCAGGCGGTTTTCGGCTTTACCAAGACCATGCGCGAACTGCGCGTGACATACCCCGACTTCACGCCAATCGTGCTGTGGGACGGGCATGCCGACTGGCGCTTCAAACTCAACCCCGACTACAAGTCCAATCGCGACAACGACCCCAAGAAAGTCGCGATCAAGGAGGCGTATCAGAAGCAGGGGCCGTACATCAAGGACATTGTCGAATCGCTCGGCGTGCGCCAGATGCGCGTCACAACGCACGAAGCGGACGACATGGCCGGCTACATGGTGACGGAGCTCACCGCGAAGCCTGGCAACGAGATTGTCCTGATCTCCGGCGACCGCGACTGGCTGCAGCTGGTCCGGCCTGGCGTGACGTGGCGTGACATGCGCGACGACGCCAAGATCGTGACGATGGCCAACTTCTTCGACAAGACGGCCTACAAGACACCACTGGCGTTTCTCGAGGGCAAGTGCCTGCAGGGTGACTCGTCCGACTGCATCAGCGGCGTGGGCGGCATCGGCGAGAAGGGCGCGATCGACCTCTTGGCCACCTTCGGAAGCGTCAAGAACTTCTGGAAGGCATGCGAGGACGGTTCGTACAAGCCCACCAAGAAGGCGCTGGTCAGTCTCTACGAAGGCGAGGGTCGCAAGCTCTTCGCCCGCAACTTTTCCATGATGCAGCTGCTTCGCGTCCAGAAGCCCAAGCCCGAGGCGGTCGAGCTTCGCAAGGGTGCCCTGGACGTTGCCCGCTTCCACGACCTGTGCGCGGAGCTGGCGTTCGGCAGCATCACCAAAAACGTCGAACACTTCATCAAACCATTCGAGGCTTAACTATGTCCGTAGCAGACCTGATTTCATCACTGGAGAAGGAGCTCGGTGCCAACGCTGGCAATCAGCAAGTCACCCGCTTCATCGACACCGGCTTTCCCCCGCTCAACAAGATCATGTCGGGTCGCTATGACGGCGGCCTGCCGTTTGGTCGCATGGTGGAGATGTTCGGTGAGTCCTCCACCGGCAAGACCGCACTCGCAACGAAGTGGATGGTCGAGGCGCAGCGCATGGGCGGTGTCGCAGGCTTCATCGACTGGGAGCGTTCGTTCGACGTGGGCCTGGCCGAGAGCTTCGGCTTGAAGTCTGAGCGTCCGTACTGGATTTACGCCAAGCCGAAGACCTGGGAGGAGGGCAACGTCGTTGCCGCCAAGGCCTGCAAGATCATTCGTGAGAGCAAGGCCATCGCTGCCGATGCGCCGATCCTGTTCGTCTTCGACTCGATCGCCGCCGCTCTGCCTCAGTCGCAAGCTGAGAAGGAGATTGACCAGTACACGATGAACGACACAACGGCACTGGCTCGCGTGACTTCGACCACGCTCAAGGCGATGGCGCAGCACTGCGAGGAGTTCAACGCGACGTTCCTGTACCTGAACCAGATGCGCCTGAAACCTGGCGTCGTCTACGGCGATCCGCGAACCACTCCTGGCGGCAAGGCAATGGAGTTCTATGCAACCGCCCGACTGGCTCTGGGTCGTCAGAAGATCATGGAGCAGCAGGACGGCGAGAAGACCTTCATTGGCCAGAACATCAGCATCCAGTGCGTGAAGTCCAAGATGACCAAGCCCTTCCAGGAGACGAGCCTGCGGCTGGTCTTCGACGACACGGGCGTGGCCACCTTCGACACGGTGCTGTCGCTGTTGGAGTTCCTGATCGCCGAGAAGCTGGTCACGTACTCCAAGCCTCGAGTGACCTGGACGGACGGCAAGCAATACTTTGTCAAGGCACTGGCCGAGAAGATTCGCACCGAGGGCGCATTCGCCGAACTCGTGGCGCTGTTGCCGAAGTAACCCCGACCTGGCGCTTTCTATACTGGGCTCCCAACCCAGGAGAGAGCGCTTTGGAAAAGGTCGTCATCGGCTTTATTCCGCCCATTGTGGGCGTCAACGGAGTCTTCAACACCTTCCGCATGGGCCGGCGCTACGCCACTCTTGCGGAAGGTGAAGAAGTATTCCTGATGGACGAAAAGAGGAAGGTGGTGTTCGGACGCGCCACCGTTCTCGATGTATCAGTCGGTCCGGTAAGCGCCTTGTGCGCCTGCTTCGCGTTCGAAAACCATACGGAGCTCGACAAGGAAGACGGCGAACACGCCGAGCGCCTGTTCAAGCTGCTTCAACGCATCTACGGCCCGCACATCGTCCAGCCACACAAGACCGCCACGGTCGTGAAGCTGAGAAGGGTCATGGATGAAGTTCAAGGAACATAAGGTCAACTTCAAGCACAGCGGAGCATGGTACGAGCTGGACGATGGTCGCGGCTTGTACCTCGCTCACCGTCAGATGCGCCACGTCTACAAGAAGAGGAACGCATGGTGCGTCGAGCGGATCGCCCTCGAGGACACGATCGCGATGGGCTACAGCGCAGCGGGTGTGGCGGTACGACAAGGCAAGCGCAAGCTGGTGTGGCTCACCAGCGTCGAGGACTTCTTCGGACCGGACTCGTTCACGAACCCCGACAACATCCTTCAGCGGTGTCTTCCGCTGAATCGCTTCAAGGTCATTCCTGCAATGAACTTGGGCAATGTCGAAGCTGCAATGCGTCTCCGGTGAAAAATGTAGAAGTCCCTGACCGAAAGATTTAATATCAAACCATGATTTTAGAAACCGCAATCATCTGCCTGGCTCTGAACATTTACCACGAAGCTCGTGGAGAAATGATTCCGGGTCAGTACGCTGTGGCCAACGTGACGCTCAATCGCGCAAAGGGCGATTCGTCCGAAGTCTGCCGCATCGTCACGGCCAAGCATCAGTTCTCATGGACGAACAAGCTGCTGTCAAAGCAGGGTGGCCAGTGGGTGCTCAAGCGCCAGGGCTACCCGAAGGACGAGTACGCATGGCTGCTGGCTCAGCGCGTTGCAAAGACCGCGCTCAAGCGACCGGACATGGACTTCACCGGAGGGGCAACCTTCTATCACGCCACGTACGTCTCACCCGCGTGGCGTTCGAGTGTCGAGCGCACCAAGAAAATGGGCTCACACATTTTTTACAGGACACGATAAGTCACGGATGACTATGAAACCCTACGGAATCATCAGCGACACGCACCACCACAACTGGACGGCGTTCTCGCACACCACCAGCACAGGCGTCAACTCGCGCCTCGAATGGATTCTTCTGGAGACGCACCGAGCGGCCGATGCGGTGTTCAAGGCCGGAGGCGACACGCTCGTTCACGCCGGTGACTTGTTCCACGTTCGAGGCTCTGTGGCCCCGTCGGTGCTCAACCCGACACTGGCCACCTACAAAACGATCGTGGACGCGGGCATGAAGATCATCATCAACGCAGGCAACCACGACCTCGAAGGGCGCGAGGCGTCCGATGTGTCGAGCGCGATCACCGCGCTCAAAGAAGTTGGCTGCACGATCATCAACACGCCGACCGTTCTGCCCCACCAGGGGCTGGCCCTGTGCCCGTACATCGGCAAGGTCGCCGATCTGAAGAAGGCACTTGAGACGCTGCAGGATGAAATGGACGCACCGAACTGCGACCTGATCGTCCACGCCGGCATCGACGGTGTCATCAAGGGCTTGCCCGATCACGGGCTGGATGCCGAGTACCTGGCCAAGCTCAAGTTCGTCAAGACCTTCGCGGGCCACTACCACCACCACAAGAAGCTCCGCGACGGCGCGGGCGGCATGGGTGGCGTCTGGAGCATCGGCGCGCTCACGCACCAGACCTGGAGCGACATTGGCACCAAGGCAGGCTTTCTCGTCGTCAATGGGCCGGAAGTCACCTGGCACGCAAGTCATGCACCGAGCTTCGTGGAGATCGACGGCACGACCAAGCCGGAAGAAATCCCACTGATCGTCGATGGCAACTATGTGCGTGCCAAAATCTTCAGCAGCAAGCCCTCTGAGATTGAGAACCTCCGCAAGTTTCTCGAAGGGGAGGGCGCACGAGGCGTGACGATCGTGAGCCAGCCCAAAGCGGGCGTGACGCGAACGGCCTCGACCGTGAAGGCGGGCGCATCGCTGGAGGTCAGCGTGTCTGACTACATCAAGGGCGCCGGCTATGGGCGTCAGACTGAACTCGCCGTCCTGTGCGACGAGATTCTCAAAGAGGCTCGGGAGGCCGCATGAAAATCAATCGCGTCATCATCGACAACTTCCTCACGCTTCAGCACGCCGAGATCGAGCTGGACGATCGTGGGCTCTTGCTCATTCAGGGCGACAACAAGGACGACACCAGTGCCGACAGCAACGGTGCGGGCAAGTCGTCCATCGCGGATGCGATCTGCTGGGGCCTGTATGGCGTCACCGCACGAGGCGTGAGCACGGATGCAGTCGTCAACAAGACCGCCAAGAAGGACTGCAGGGTCGAGGTCCGACTGTCGGACGGCACGAACGAGTGGCGAATCGTTCGTCACCGCAAGGATTCGACGCACAAGAACGCCACGCTGGTACAACAGAAAGACCCCAACCCCGCCTGCATTCCGATCGACCTGCACAAAGGCACCGAGCGCGAGACGCAGGAGGTCATCAACGCGCTGATCGGCTGTTCGCTCGATGTGTTTCAGGCTGCGGTCTACGCCGGTCAGGAGAAGATGCCTGACCTGCCGGCGATGACGGACAAGCAGCTGAAGCTGATGATCGAGGAGGCTGCAGGCACCGAGGTGCTGGCTCGAGCCCACCAGATCGCCCGCGAGAAGCTGAACACCGCACAGAAGGAGCTGGCATCGCTCGACGCTCAGCTGTCCACGCAGGCGATGCAGCACACGCACGCCGTCACACGACTGTCGGAAGAGACAACCAAGCACGCCGACTTCGAGGCGCAGCGCAAGCCCAACGCGAAGGCGGAGCTTGCCAAGACCATTCCACTGCAGGCGAAGATCATCGCGCTGGGTGGCGAAATCGACGCTGAAATGCTCAAGGATCGCGGCAAGGAATTGCTCAAGATCAGCACGACCTTCGCCTCGCTCAAGGGCGAACGAGACGAGCAGGCGCGTCTGGACAAGGCCATTCTGGACGCACACAAGGTCTTCGCCACCGCCGAGTCAGTCGCTCGTCGAGCCAAGCAAGCTCACACCGATGCGGTCGAGGCGCTCCGCACACTGAACGACAAGGTGGGCCAGCCCTGCGGCGAATGCGGCAAGGCGTATTGCGAACACGACCTGGAGACGGTCAAGAAGCTGCGCGAAGCTGACCTGGAGAAAGCCACCGAAGAACTCAAGCGGTGCGCGAACGAGTACAAGAGCGCGAAGGAAGCGCTGCACGAAGCGCAGAAGCTCGCCAGTGACCACAAAGACTCGATGACCGATGTGTCTGCACTGGCTGCGCGACAGCGCGAACTGCAAGACGAGCTGGCGAAGATCGAGGTTCTGAAGAAGGAGAAGACCGCGATCGAGGTGGAGGTCGAGAAGTGCAAAACGGCGGCCGGCGTTTGGTTGAAAAATGACAATCCTTATACCGCGAGCGTGGCGCTGATGGAGAAGACGCTCAAGGAGCTCGAGGGCCAGATCAAGGCAACTGACGAGAAGAAGCGTGAGCTGGAAGCTCGGGTCGAGATTCTTCAGGATGCGGTGTCGGTGTACGGGCCGGCGGGTGTACGGGCGCACATTCTGGATACGGTCACGCCGTACCTGAACGACCGCACGAGCCACTACCTGTCGGCGCTGGCTGACGACAACATCCACGCCGTCTGGAACACCCTGACCACGAACGCGAAGGGCGAGGTCAAGGAGAAGTTCCAGATCGAGGTCACGAACGACAAGGGTGCCGAGTCCTTCGAAGGGCTGTCAGGCGGCGAGAAGCGCAAGGTTCGCCTGGCGTGTGCGATGGCGCTTCAGGACATGGTCGCATCCCGCGCCACCAAGCCCATCAACATCTTCATCGCCGACGAGGTCGATCACGCACTGGACGAATCGGGTCTGGAGCGCCTGATGACGGTGCTGAACGACAAGGCGAAGGAGCGCGGCACGGTGATCGTCATCAGCCACAACTCGCTGTCGGACTGGATCGACGAGGTCATCACGGTCACGAAGGAGAAGGGCTATGGAAAAGTCAGCGGCGCTACTTGCAAGTAGGGACGAGCCGGTCAGGTTCGATCGCAACACTGCCGCGCAGGAGTTCGCGCACCTGTTGCGAACCCCTGGCTATACTACAGATAAGTCAGCCCTGAAAGACCGCGGGCTGGAGGAGTTCAGGATGGTGGAACAAGTCAAGAAGACCGAAGAGGAGCTGGCTCTGGACGAGTTGGCCAAGAAAATGTCCGAGGCGATGAAGCGCACTCAGGAGACGTTCATGCTCTCCGCGCCCGCCTCGCTCACGGTACGCAAGAGCAATGGAGCGTACAGCAAGGCAGCGCATGTGGGCATGGAAGACTTCCAGCCCACGTCGGCGTACGTCGGCAAGCGCGGCAAGATCATCTTCGTGTTCAAGCCCGTCATGGTGGCTGACTACGTGGAGATGGAAATGGACGAGCAGCAGGCGTTCGCTCACCTGAATGGGTTCAAGGACTTCATTCGAGAGAACGTGGGCGACCTGCATCGGCTGCAGTCCGAGATCAAGGTGGAGATGGCCAAGAAAGCCGAAGAGCAGAAGCTGGCAGATCGGTTCGAGACGTACAAGGACTTGGGCTTCGGCTCGTGGTGAAAGGCAACAATGAAAATCAAGATCGTGGGCATGGACCCGTCAATGTCCAACTGGGGCATCGCCAAGGCGACGCTCGATGTGTCAACAATGGAGTGGACGGTCGATGACCTGATCCTGGTGGAGACGGAAAGCGAGTCGAAGAAGGGCGTCATCAAGCAGTCGGATGACCTGCGCCGCGCCAAGATCGTCAAGGAAGGCATGATCGAGGCGTGCGAAGACGCATCGTTCGCCATCAGCGAGATTCCGTTCTGCAACCCCGCAGGCTATGCGGCGGCCAACTTCAACTCGGGGCTGGTGACGGGCGTCCTGGCGGCGTGCCCGATCCCTCTGATTCAGGTCTTCCCCGCCGAGGTCAAGCAAAAGGCCACCGGCATCCGGTCCGCGACCAAGGACGAAATGATCGAGTGGGCCATCAAGCGGTTTCCAGCTGCGCCCTGGCGGATGCGTACCCTCAAGGGCAAGTCGATCCCCACCAAGGCGAACGAGCACCTGGCCGATGCGGTGGCCGCGATCAACGCCGGTCTGGATTCGACCCAGCTCCAGCAAGCGCTGGCAATCTATCGGGGCATCAAAGTCGCCGCGTAAGACCCTAAGTCACCCGTGAATACTGAGTATCAGTCACGGAGTCAGCAGTTATGGCATCAGAAGTTTTCGATTCAGTGAAAGCAGCCCATGTGGGCATCGTCGCCCAGGCAGTCAGCAAGATCGCAGGGCTTGAGGCTACGTTCATCATTCATGACGAGTTGTCCAGCCCTACGGTCCAGTACAAGCCCCAGACCTTCGAGGATCGCAAGACGGTCTTTGGCGCCCAGCTGCGTATCTCGTGGACTGTGCCGGAGATGATGGTCGAAGACAGCGATGCAAGGCTCGCTCGGCAGCTGGCGATCAAGCATGGCGAACAGTTGCGCGCCGAAATCAAGCGCGAGTGTCCCGACTGCGACAGCTGCCCCAAGCTGCGAATGGAAGTTTCCGAACGCGACGACTTCAATCGAGCCGAGCGCCAGTATGTGATGACCGCCAGTTGCCGAACCGATCGGCAAAGCGGCTTCATGCAGGTCTGCCCAAACGGAAAGACTGCCGTTCTGAAGGGTCATACCGCACTGGTGGCTGCAAATGAATGGGCTGGCAACGCGCCCTTCATCGACATTCCAGGAACTTCGGTATCAAGTCCGGAGCCTGCACCTTATATAAGGACTGACCCCGACAAGCCGACTTCGGACATCGGCGAAGCGTGGTGAGTTCTTATATGGAACGTAAGTCACAACTGAGGTAGACTTCGCGTCCTTTTCTCAAAATTCAATCAACAAGGAGCCTTATGAAATCTTCGTCCGAAACCCCCGCACGCTCATACGCCAAAGGCATTGGCGATGCTGTTGCGGATCGTACGATCAACCGCAAGATCACTCGCGCCGTCGAGCCCTACATCAAGACCGTCGAGTTGCCTCGACGCGACGATATGGCGCTGGACCACGAGGTCGATGAGTGGTGCCGGTCCAACAACCTCGTGATCGAGTCCTACCATGTCGAGTATGGCGACGACCTGATCGTTCGCTGCCTGCTCAACGTCGTGGGCCACATCGAGGTCGAGAAGTGGGAAGACGTGGCCGCCCGTGTCGCCACCGGCAATGCGCTGCTGCACCCCGAAGCTGCGGAGCGCGAAGTCGAGTTCAACGCCATGCATCACCATCTGCGCCAGGCGTCGATCCTCATGTCGGGTCGCCACCTGCAGCACGGCGACGAGACTCAGCCGCTTCGCAACATGGAAGTGTTCACGAACTGCTCGACCGCAGCCTCGACCTTCCTCACCTTCTATCTGCTGCTCAACGGCTCCGGTGTCGGTCGCTCCTACGACAACGAAATGATCCGCGCCGACCTGAACAGCCTGCCCATCGTGGTCTGCACCATCGACATGATGCACAAGGACGTGCAGACGGGCGAAATCAACGCTCTGGACATGCGTACGGCCAAGCATCTGTACGCCGGTCGCGAAATGGAAGTGTTCGAGGTGCCTGACAGCCGCGAGGGCTGGGCCAAGGCGCTCGAGAAGATGGAATACATGGCATGGCGTGGCGACAAGCGCAACACCGTGCTGCTGCTGGATTTTTCCAGCGTGCGTCCGCGTGGCGCTCCGATCGCTGGTATGCAGAACCGCCCCGCATCCGGCCCTGGTCCGATGATGACGGCCATCGCCAATGTGGCCAAGCTGCGTGACGCCGGCATGTCGCCCTGGCGCGCCGCCATGTACGCCGACCACTACGTTGCCGAGTGTGTGCTGGTGGGTGGCGCTCGTCGTGCGGCTCGCATGGCCACAAAGACCTGGCGCGACAAGAACGTGCTGGACTTCATTCAGGTCAAGCGCGGTGGCTTCCTGTGGAGCTCGAACAACTCCGTGACCGTGGACAACGAGTTCTGGGAGCTGGTCAAGGACAGCGGCCCTGGCCCGCGTGGCAAAGAATCTCTGGCTGCACATGCCAAGGCAGTCTACGAAGCCATCTGCGACGCCTCGTACAACGACGGTACTGGCGAGCCTGGCCTCATCAACGTCGAGAAGCTGACATGGAGCGACGACGGCATTGAGACGCTGCTGGACGGCAACTTCGCCGAGTCCGCCCGCTACAAGCTCGACGCCGAGACGCTGGGCCTGACCGCCGACCTGGCGAAAGCCTGGCAGAACTGCGAGTACAAGACCATCACAAACCCCTGTGGCGAAATTGTGCTGGGTGCGCTCGGTGGCTACTGCGTGATCGCCGACGTGGTGCCGTTCCACGCTCAGAATGACGATGATGCCGAAGACAGCTTCCGCACCGCCACCCGTGCGCTGATCCGCACGAACCTGATGGACTCCCTGTACCACAAGGAGGTCAAGCGCACGAACCGCATCGGCGTGGGCATCACCGGCCTGCACGAGTACGCCTGGGCTCGCTTCGGCTATGGCTGGAAAGACATTGTCGATGAGGAGAAGAGCAAGGACTTCTGGCTGACGCTGTCGCGCTTCAAGCGTGCCGTGCAGGAAGAGGCTGCTACCTACTCGGCGCACCTGGGCGTGAACGTGCCGCACACGAACACCACGATCAAGCCTGCGGGCACCACCTCCAAGCTCTTCGGTCTGACTGAAGGCGCTCACTTGCCCTCGATGCGCGAGTACCTGCGCTGGGTCCAGTTCCGCAATGACGATCCGCTGATCGAGCAGTACCGCGAAATGGGCTATCCGGTGAAGAAGCTCAAGACCTACAGCGGCACCACAATCGTCGGCTTCCCGACCGTGCCGACCATCTGCACGCTGGGCATGGGCGACAAGCTGGTGACGGCCGCCGAGGCGACTCCGGAAGAGCAGTACCAGTACCTGCGCCTGCTGGAGAAGTATTGGATCAGCGGCGTGGCTGAAGACGGCGTGACGCCGCTCGAGGAGCGTGGCAATCAGGTGAGCTACACCCTGAAGTACAACCCGAAACTGGTGTCCTTCGAGGAGTTCAAGCGCACGCTGCTGGAAGGCCAATCCACGATCCGTTGCTGCTCGGTGATGCCGCAGGTGGACACAACCGCCTACGAGTACCAGCCGGAGCAGCCTGTGACCAAGCACGAGTTCGAAACGATCCTGGCAGCGATCAAGGACTCGGAAGAGGTCAAGCAGGATGTGGACTTCGCTCACGTTGACTGTGCATCAGGCGCCTGTCCGGTGGACTTCAGCAAGGCGATGTAAGAAACCTGCAGGGAATCAGTCAGCAATGACTTGCGTTCCCTGCGTTTCTTATATAAGATTCACGTATTGACAGCGGGGTAGCTCAGTTGGTAGAGCGCCGGACTCATAATCCGGAGGTCGCAGGTTCGAGTCCTGTCCCCCGCAACCAATACTCCGGCGTAGCTCAGTGGTAGAGCGCCCGCTTGATAAGCGGTAGGTCAGTGGTTCGAACCCATTCGTCGGAACCATGTTCCAGGGTAGCTCAGCGGTAGAGCAGAGGACTGTTAATCCTTTGGTCGAAGGTTCGATCCCTTCCCCTGGAGCCATCAGGGCTGGATTCTCAAAGAGGAAAGCGCAGAGCGAGTTAATCGGAAACGCATGAAGTAGCTCCACTCCAGGAGCAAAAAGTCGGAGTATGACTTAATGCAGCGACACGCCAACCCACCAGAACTCAGCCCTGATGGCTGCCCTAAGAGCCCTGACGCCCATATTTGCTCCTCTGACGAGCACTTCGGCAGACGGGCCACCGGCAGACCATCAAAATCTTGCAGCGGCAACCTTTGGTCGGGCCAGCACACCTGGCAACAAGCCTCAATGCCATCGAAACTCGGGCCGCTTTCATGTAATACCGGGGACGAATTGAGGAACGTGCGATGGATGTCGGGCGTCACTGGCGAACGCAGCAGACTGTAAATCTGTGGCCCGCAAGGCAACGGGGTTCGAGTCCCTGGGCATCCACCAAGCCACCTTAGCTCAGCTGGCAGAGCAGTCGCCTTGTAAGCGAAAGGTCGAGGGTTCGAAACCTTCAGGTGGCACCAGTTTCATGTGCGGGTAGCTCAACTGGCAGAGCAGCGGTCTCCAAAACCGCAGGTTGAAGGTTCGAGTCCTTCCCCGTATGCCAGGTTCGGAAGCGTGGTCGAGTGGTCTATGACAACAGGCTTGAACCCTGTCGATCCGCAAGGGTCCGTGAGTTCGAATCTCACCGCTTCCGCCAGCGAATCTCCCGCTGACCCCATCGCTTGCATCGCTATACTGCAAGAGTCACGACTGACTTATTCAAGGAGAAACCCCCGTGTCTGACAGCACCACCCACCCGCAAGCGATCGAGGCGCAGCAACGCGCCAAAGAACGCGCCAACCGTCGCGAAGCCGCGAAGGTGATCGTCAAGGCCGCTCAAGCGCAAGGCGTTCACTTTGTCGATGTTCACCCGCTCGACTACAGCGAGCCCTATCCGTACAAGCCGTCGAAGGAAGGTCGTATGACGATCGCCTACCGCGTCGATCGCCGCAACGTGATCGCCGTCTCGACCGCGCTGTGCCACACCGGAGACGACTTCGACAAGCTCGAAGGCCGTGCCCGCGCCGCAGTCAACATGTCCGCAGGGCACACGATCCTGATGCGCGCCCCCAATCCGCGTTTCAAGTCGGTCAAGAACTTCCTCCTGGAAGCCTTCACCGTCCACAAGCATCGGGTGATGTGATGACGGAAATCAAGATCGGCTCCCTGGTCATCGACCTGGCAAGCGGCCTCGAAGGCACCGTCACCTCCCGCGTGGAGATGTTCAACGGCAACGTGCAGTACGGCGTGCAACCCAAGGTTGCAAAGGACGCCTCGACGATGCCCGACCCGTACAGCATCGACGGCAGTCAGCTGAAGGTCAAAGGCAAGGGCATCAGCGACAAGGCGACGCCCGCGCAAAGCACCGACATCCAGATCGGTGACGAGGTGGAAGACATTATCAGCGGCCACACCGGCATCGCTGCCACCAAGACGACGTTCCTCAATGGCTGCGTGTACTTCGACGTTGTGAAGAAGGCCAACGACGCCAAGAAGATCGAATCGACAGCCATGTTCATGACCTGCACACGGCTGAAGAAAGTGAAAGCGGCGAAAGTCAAGCCGATTACGCCGGCATCGGAGAAGCCGACCGGCGGTCCCACCACCCGCGCATATCGCGCAATCTAAGGAGAACCCTCATGAAAAAGACCGCAATTCTTGCCGCACTGGCGGCTCTGACCCTGTCTGCATGTCAGCAGCAGGACGTGTCGTTCGCCTCGCTCGAGGAAGCGAAGGGAACCGCCCGCGAAAACGCGATGTGGAACGCCCAGCGCTATCGTCAGGAGAATGTTCTGTACAAGGGCTGGGACATCATCGGACGCGGCGACAGCACCCAGGAAAACAAGTGCCCGCAGGGCGATGGCTGGGCAACGATGGAGTTCGTGAACCCCGAGAAGACCAAGCTCATCAAGGTCAAGTGCTCCACCGTGTCGGGCAATACCGGCTGCCTGGAAGACGCCGACTTCAAGAGCAAGCCGTTCGCATCTGACGATGGGCACTGCCAGCCCACCAACAAGGTGCCTTACCCCCTGCCCAAGATCGCGAAATGAGCACGGTCGGCATCTTCGCCGGTCGTGGCGATGTGCTGGTGGCGATGGGCCTGGCCCTCGTCATCGGCGTCTGGGTGGGGTGGAAGCTCCACCAATTTCTCAACTGGATCAAGTCCAAACGAACATGACCATCATCACTGCCAAAGTCATCGAGGACTCGGTCGCTGAAAGCAACGGCGTACGGCTGACTACCCTGCAGCTTCAGTACCCTCGCTTCATCCATGCCGAGTTCATGACCCATCGGGTCTTTTCACGCAACGCCAGCTCGAGCCGCGCCATTCCGGTGGCCAAGGTCATCGAGCAGGTTCGCACCGATCCCGCCATGCCGATCCACTGGGGCAAGAACCAGCCAGGGATGCAGGCGAACGAGGAGCTGCAGGGCGACGAGCGTGCTCAGGCGATTCGCCAGTGGAAGCTGGCTGCCGAGCGTGCTGCCGACTGCGCCAACATCATGAACACGCTGGGCGTCCACAAGCAGGTGGCCAACCGCCTGCTGGAGCCGTTCCAGTACATGCACGTCATCGTCACGGCGACCGAGTGGCTGAACTTCTTCGATCTGCGCGCCCATCCGGATGCTCAGCCGGAGATTCACGCCCTGGCCCTCGTGATGCGTCACGCCTTCGAGCAGAGCAAGCCCAACACACTGCGCGAGGACGACTGGCATCTACCGTACGTCACCCGTCAGGAGCGACTGGAGAACTTCGGCAACGTGGAGCTGTTGCTTAAAATTTCAGCAGCCCGCTGCGCTCGCGTGTCCTACCTCACACATGACGGTCAGACACCGAGCATCGAAAAGGACATCGCCCTGTACGACCGGCTGGTCGGGAGCGTACCGCTTCATGCATCCCCGATCGAGCACCAGGCCACGCCGATGGGCAAAGACGGACAAGACCTGTGGTCGGGCAACTTCCGGGGCTGGACTCAGTACCGAAAGATCGTCGAATCCACCGTTCAATAAGGAGCTCTCATGGCCTCTCTCATCGCCCCTCTGCTGTGGCTCGGCCTGATTCTGACCGGCATCGTCGGTTGGATCATGAACGTCGTTGCCGTCTTCCACATGAACTTCGACACCATCAATGGCGAGATGGTGCTGCGCCTCATCGGCATCTTCGTCGCCCCGCTTGGGTCGATCATGGGTCTCTTCTTCTGACCCTGCTTCGGTGCAATACACTGCATCAGTCACCACTCACTTAGGAACACAATGAACTTCAAGGAATACCAGGCGCGAGCCCTTCTGACCGAAAGCAAACCGGAGACACTGAACTTCGGCGAAGTCGGTCTGCACATCCTGCTCAGCACCGCCGAAACCACGGCCGAGATTTTGAACATCGCCAAGCGCACCATCTTCTACGGCAAGGACTTCGATGCCGAGAAGGTGCGGGCACTGTCTGAGAACCTGGCTGGCTTCAGTCGCCTGATCTATGAGCTGTCCGACCATCTGGCCATCGCCAATGACCGCGAGAACTACAGCGGCCTGCCGCCCGAGGCTGGCAACGTGCGCCCCGAGAACGTGAACCTTCGCCTGCTGCATGCGGCGATGGGCATCTTCACCGAGTCGGGCGAGGGGGTTGAACTGGTTCGCAAGCAACTCGAAGGCGAAGTCTTCGACACGGTCGGCTGGGGCGAGGAAATCGGTGGCGACATCTCCTGGTATCAGGCGCTGGGCCACGACGCTGCCGGCACCGACGAGGACGAGGAGCGCGCCAAGAACATCAAGAAGCTGGAGCTCCGCAACAAGGGCCAGAAGTTCAACGCCGAAGCCACGATCAACCGTGACACGGACGCTGAGCGAGCCATTCTGGAAGGCAAGGGCTGATGGCGGTTGCGCTCATCGGCGCTCACCGAACAGGCAAGACGAGCCTGGCACGCGCCTACGCTGAAAGGCGTGGTGTGCCGTTCGTCGAAACCTCGGTGAGCGCCATCTGGAAGGAGCTCGGCTACGACCCGTCCGTCACCTACGACTTCGAGACGAGGCTGACGGTGCAAGAGGAAATTCTCAAGCGGGTCGATGCCGTGTACGGCAACTGGGCTGGTCTTGATTTCATCACGGATCGGTCTCCACTCGACATGGCCGCGTACACGCTTGCCGATGCAATCGGCGATCGGGTGCCCGCCAGCTGCCAGCAACGTCTGGCCAAGTACGTGAACGACTGCTTTGACGTGACCAATCGCCGCTTCGGCATGGTCTTCCTGATTCAGCCTGGCATTGCGCTGGTGCATGAGGAGGGCAAGGCAGCCATCAACGTCGGCTACATCGAGCACCTGAACAGCCTCATCCTGGGGCTGTCGGTGGACGAGCGACTGACCTGCCATCACTTCTACATGCCTCGAGCCGTTCTGGACTTCGAGGACCGTCTGCAGGCGCTGGTCGCGTCGGTGGAGCGAGCGCGAAGCAGGGTGGCGGAGCACTACGCCGAAGCCCGCAAGTTGGGCACTGTGCTTGTTCACTAGGCAATCTGAAGCGGGGTGTAAAAACCCCGCTTTCGTTTTTGTAAAATTTATTCGTCACGATAATGTGACAAACGGAGAATCACATGCTTTCATCCCTCTTCACATCCATCCGCAACCTCTTCAGGCCAACCTCATTCGTCCCTACGACAACAGTCACGACTGACGCAAAGCCTCGCGCAAGCACTGGTCGTCCACGCGATCCGAAGTATTGGGTCCGCACCCAGCTGCAGAGCTACGACGGCAACGGCACGATCATTCTCGAAGTGCCCAATGAGATTTCGAACATGCAGTCGGCTCGCAGCCGCGTTTCCGCTTTTCTCGCTCGTGAGTTCGGCCCTGGACGATTCACCACCAAGTCATACCCGATCGCACGAACCATCCATGTTCGTCCCAAGAGGTAAGACGCGATGACAGGCGTTCCAGTCCTTCAAGATGAAGTCAATCGCAAGGCATTCGACGCCCTGTCGTACCTGACGACAGCAGTCCATCACGGAAAGATCACGCCAGAGCAGTTCTCGACAGGCATCGACGTGCTGTTCATGGCGGTTTCGGGGTTGGTCACTGACCCCGACTTCATCCACATCATCACTGAAGCCCAATACATCATCGACAAGGAGAAACAGAATGGCAGCAGCCGATTGCACAGTGCCCGTGAAAGTGCGGCACACACACCACCTGGAACTTGGTGACAACGCCTTCTGGCTTTGCATCTGGACTATGGGTGCGGCCACATTTTTGGCAATGATCTACATCCTTGCCTGGCACGCTCAGCGTCAGGACGAGATTCTGGCCAAGACGCCCGCGCCGCTCGAGTTGGCTTGCGCTACGAGCGCTCCAAGTCGAACTCACCCCGCCTGTTTAGCACTCGCCAAACAGGATCGTCACTGATTCGGCGCCGGCATCCGACCTGTTTTTCAACGTCCTTATACGAACATGGTGACAGCCAAGAACCCCATCACCGGCGACACGATCGCCACCAAGCCAGCGACGGACTCGTTCCGCAACAACTACGACACGATCTTCCGCAAGAAGGCCGAGCCCTGCGACATGGGCGAAATGTGTCTCGACTGCCAGCCTCGAGGCGAGAACGGCGAGTGTCCTGATAAGGTCAAGAAGGAAGTCAAGCACGATGCTGACGGGCGCGTTCAATGGCCGTTTCCGACCGTCAACGGAGTTCGTCAGTGAGCTGGCTCGCCAAGCTACTGAGTGCTTTGGCACCACCGAAACAGGTGGCTGATGCCGACTGCGAACATTGCCGAGGCGTCGGCTATGACGCTTCGGGGCTGTGCTGCACCTGCGTGAAGGAGCTCAAATGAACGGCCTTCGCTGGGGCGGTACGGCGCTCTACCTAATCGGCATGGTGCTGACCGCCCTGAACATCTATCCGCTCAACCTCATCTTTGGCGCGGCCGGCGGGCTCGCATGGATGTTTGTAGGGGTCGCCTGGAAAGATAGGGCACTCATCATCGTTGAGGCAGCAAGTGCGGCAATTTACGCATCGGGCTTGCTGATGTGGCTCTATACTATCAGTCACCACTGACACGGTGGCAACCACTGAGAGGGAGTCATGCTCGACATTCAGGAGATTCGCGACCACGCCTGCAAGACCGCTGATGCCGGTCTGCCGGACACGGAATGCCCGTACGACGACACATCGCTGCATGGGCAGATGTGGCTGGACTACTACTTCACCCGAGTGCGGTGGCTGAGCGGGGAGATGTCCGAATGAAAGTCGGCAAATCCGGTCTGCTGCTCATTGGCGCACACCTGTTGCTGTTTCTGGGTGTAGCCGTCTTTTGGGCCATGCCTGTGAGAACGCAGGTGAACTGCAGGATGCTCATCGGCGGATGGCATCCCGACATTCAGCAGGAAGTCATTCTGGAGCACTGTCAACTGCCCAAGAAAATGACTTGAAGTCCCTGCTTCAGCTTTTTACAGTTCTATTCAGTCACTTTTGACTGATGCACCACAAGGAGAGATTCATGTCCCATTTCACCGTACTGGTCATCGGCGAGAACGTCGATGAACAGCTGGCTCCGTTCCACGAGTTCGAATGCACTGGCATCAACGACCAGTACGTGCAGGACGAGGATGTGACCGACGAGCTGGACCTGCCCGAGAACCCGACGATGGAACAAATCGAAGACGCGCTCGGCTACTACGGCCTGGAAGACAAGATCGTCGATGACGAGTCCAAAGTCGAGAAGGTCGGCGACGACTGCGCTCACAAGTATGGCTACGCGATCGTCAAGGACGGCAAGCTGGTCAAGGCGGTCAAGCGCACGAACCCCAATCGCAAGTGGGATTGGTATCAGGTTGGCGGCCGCTGGTCGGGCATGTTGCGTCTGAAGCCTGGCGCTGAAGGCGAGAACGGTTCGCGCTCTTGGATGAATCGCGGCGAGCCGGTTGACGCCAACTACTGCGACTCCGCGCTCAAGCAGGACATCGACTTCGAGACGATGCGTCAGATGGCGGCCGACGAGGCTGCATCGGACTGGGATGCTGCACACGAAATCATCGGCGATCGCACCTGGCTGACCTGGGACGAAGTCCAGAAGGTCGTCACCGAAGGCGAAGACCTCTGGCAGAAGCGCCGCGAGTTCTATCACGAGCAGGCCGCGCTCAAAGAGCTCCGCAAGAAGTACGACAACCCGTTTCTCAACCTGGACAAGTACCTCGTCGCCCGCGAGAAGTTCGTCCAGACCGCCCGCAACGCCGCCGGCACCACGTTCGCCGTTCTGAAGGATGGCCAGTGGTACGAGAAGGGCGACATGGGCTGGTGGGGTATGGTCGCCGACGAGAAGGATCAGGACGAGTGGAACGCTCAGTTCGCCAAGCTGATCGACGACCTGCCGGAAGACACCCGACTGACCGTCGTGGACTGCCACATCTAACCCGATGGGCTTCGGCCCATCTTTCTTCATCCATCTATAGGAGAACTTTCATGAAACTGACCAAGTACGACCGCCAGGCCTTCGTCAAAGCCGTTCTGGCCGACATTCCGCAGATCGACTATCGAGAGCAGGCTCGCAAGCTCATTTATGAGGACTCGATCGACCAGCTGCCGAAGGTGTTGCAGGATGCGGCGCGTGACGAGAAGGCGAAGTCGTATATCCACACGACAAGCCATTACCTCAGTGCCTTCTACAACAGCTTCACCGTCTTCGGACAGCGTTACCACGACTACAAGCCTTCCGACAAGATCAAGGCCAAGCTCGAGGAACTCACCAGGGCGCACGAGGCTCAAAAGGAAAAGCTCGACGCTGTGGAGGCGAAGCTGACCGCCAGTATCGAAGCCTGCACAACGCTCAAGGCCGCCAAAGAGCGTCTGCCGGAATTCGAGAAGTACCTGCCTGCGGACCGCACACCGGAGAAGGGCGTGTACCTGCCGGCCGTCGCCAACCTCGTCGCTGACCTGGCCACCCTCGGCTGGCCCAAAGACAAGGTCGCGCCGAAGGAAGAAGCAAAGCGCGGCAAGAAGACCGCCGCTGTCGTTACAGCCTGACCTGAAGGAGAGCCGTCATGACCCAAGCAGAAGTCGTTCTTGCCGCTCTCCATAAAGCACCGCTGACCTCGATGGAAGCCTTCGTCGAGTTCGGCATCACCCGCCTTGCGGCTCGAATCAACGAGCTTCGCAAGGCAGGCCACCACATCGAAACCATCCACAAGACGACGACCAACCGGCTCGGTGGACGATGCACATATGCCCAGTACGCCTTGCTTGCAAGCCCTGCGTCGGGTTCATAACATAAGTCATCACTGACACAGAAAGGCATTATGCAATCGCTCGTCAACTTCTTTGGCCGACGCCGATTCAACTACATCGACACGATCGGCATCTTGGCGTTCGCCGAACTCTGGGGAGCAAACCATCTGGTTCTCGCCCTGCTGGCGTTCTTTCTGATCTTCCTCGTGTCCGTCACGGTCGAGGGGAGGGTGCGCTGATGCCGGACATTTCGATGTGCGCCAACCGCACCTGCCCAAAGGCAAAGGACTGCTATCGCTTCAGAGCGATACCCAACCCGTACCGCCAGGCGTATTCGTCCTTCGCGCCCGACGAAAGCGGCCACTGCGGCTACTTCTCGCCGATCGAGGGCTACTCCGAGCAGTACCTGCAACCCTATCCGAAAGACAACAATGAGAATCATCGGACTTGATACCGAAACCACCGGCCTGGAGCAAGAGAAGGGCCACCGCATCATCGAAATCGCCCTGCTGACCTACGACTTGGACTCGAGGGCGCTGATCGACAAGTGGGTACAGCGGATCGACCCCGAGCGCAGCATCGACCCTGGCGCGCAGGCCGCGCATGGCATCAGCTACTCGGAGCTCGTCGGTGAGCCGAAGTGGGAAGACGTGGCTGAAGAAGTCGCTCGGCGTCTGAGTACGGCGGAGCTCC
>Ga0255143_1000076_pt1 | contig 40329 bp, 46 predicted proteins | sample Atl_Cont_RepC_0h_FD_183625 | JGI IMG/M metagenome (GOLD analysis project Ga0255143, IMG submission 183625) | Freshwater microbial communities from Altamaha River, Georgia, United States - Atl_Cont_RepC_0h | ecosystem: Environmental > Aquatic > Freshwater > River | place: USA: Georgia | collected...
CTGATGCTGCTGCTGATGCTGCTGCTGCTTGGGATGCTGCTAGGGATGCTGGTGCTGCTCGGGCTGCCGCCGTCCTGCGCCAGCGTGACCTGCTGCTTCGCCTCATACATGAGGCCCCTGTTGTGGAGACTACCAATGGCTGACGCATTTCGCGCCTTGTGCGCTGAGCTGGTTGACGCTTGGCTAAAAGGAGACGACATCGTTGGCGCCATGAACCGCGCCCGCGCCGCCCTGGCAGATGAACCGCCTGAGCCCGCACCCCCAGCCGATGGGGAGGTGGCGGAGTTGGTGCGTACGCTCACAGGCATCGCTCACTGGAGGCGCCGTGGTAGACCCGGAGAAGGCGATCCATCCCCGTTTGATATACGCCAAGCTGATCGACTGGACCGCGCCGCCGAGCTGCTGCAGCGCCTGAACCCACCGCAGCCGGTACCGGTGAGCGAGCGCCTACCGGGGCCGGGGGATTGCACCACTAATCCGCGAACAGGTGAGGGACAGTGGTGCTGGGGATGGGTGCAGCATGATCCGATCCCCTACAGCGGCAGGTGGCGAATGATCCGCCGCGAATGGCTGGTTGACGAGGTCAAAGCCTGGCTCCCCGCCCACGCCCTGCCGCTGCCGGAGGTGGGCGAGTGAGCCTCAACGAGTTCGGCGTCCTCGCCGTAGCTTATGTGGTGGTGTGCCTGCTTAGCTTGTGGGTAGCGTCCAAGATCCTGCCATGACGGAGCTGATCGACCGGATAGAGCGCGACGGCGGCACCATCGAGGTGCTGCAGGATGAGCGCGGGATGACCTATCACCGCGTCTGTGCGCATGGCATCTGTCGATCGTGCGAAGATCGCTGGCAGGCTGAAATGTACCTTGATCAAATGCTACGCTCCACGTCCTCTACTCCACCTTCTTATGGTGCTTGATTCTCATTTCCGGGTTGAGGTGATCGCCGCTACGCCTAATCCGCAGCAGTGCATCTACGCCGCGATGCACCAGGACTACGCCGAGACGTTTGTGGCTGATGAGCAGTTGCCGGATGAAACCGTATGCGGCCATACGATCGTTCGCAAGCTGTTGGCCGGTGAGCGTGGTCACTACGGACCGTTGGAGCATCCGCAGATCACGCTTAATATCGGCTGGTTTCCGCATAGCGTGATGCAGCAGGCCCGCACACACCGGGTCGGCGTGAGCTTTGATGTGCAATCTATGCGTTATACCGGTAAACGGGTATGTCAAGCTGCTGAGGGCGCGATAGCCCTAGAGGACGTGTTCTACCTACGGCCTGTAGGTGTTTACAAAGATCGACAGGGCAAGCAGTACGACTACACACAGCTGCAGCGCGGTATAGATTTGCGCATGTGTCGTCATGCTGCTGAACGCTACCGCGACCTACTTGAGCGCGGTTATGCAGAGGAACACGCTCGTGGAATCTTGCCATTCGACTACAGGCAACACTTCGTGGTGAGCTTCTCTCTGCGGGCCTTCCTGCACTTCATGGACCTACGCGCCAAGCTCGACGCCCAGGAGGAGATCCGCGCCTTGTGCGAGCTGATGTGGCCGCACCTGCAGACGTGGGCGCCGGAGATCGCTGCTTGGTACGAGAAGCACCGCCTGCATAAGGCTCGCTTAGCTCCTTAGCTGCTTGGCTGCTTGGCTGTTTGGCTGTTTGGCTGCCTAGACGCCACGCAACTACTGTGCTACCTTGTCTCCCGTCTACCCCCGTTCCACCACACCCCCCTTAGGTCCCTATGGTCAGTTCCGACTGCAATCCGACTGAACAACAGGCACGTCAAGGCCACCTCGACGCGCTCTACCTGGCCGATGGCCGCGACAACCCGGACCATCCCATGCACGCGCTCTACACCGGCCTCGCCCAAGCGGCAGATGGACCGGCTGTGCCCGGTGGCAGGGAGCCGGCCTCTGTCACTGGGCATTTTGCCTCGGCGCAGCAGGAGGTAGAGCAGTGATCCTCCCCGACTGGCAGATCATCGCCCGCTGCAACGGCGGCATGGTGACGCCCTTTGACCCCGAGCTGGTGGGTCCGGCCAGCCTTGACTTAAGGCTCGGCGACACGCTGCTGATCGAGTCCGCCGAGGGGGCGAAACTAGTGCCCTACCCGTTTGCCGGCCACACGGAGCAGAACCCCTACCTGCTCCGGCCTGGACAGTTCGTGTTGGCCTGCACGGCCGAGACGTTCCACCTGCCCGATGATGTTGCGGGACAGTTCGTGCTCAAGTCCTCCCGCGCCCGCGAGGGGACTGAGCACCTGCTGGCCGGCTACGCCGATCCGGGATTCTACGGGGTCCTGACCCTTGAGTTGGTCAATAGCCGCCAGCTGCACTCGCTCCCGATCTGGCCGGGAATGAAAATTGGCCAAATGGTCTTCGACCTGATGGCGGGGATCCCCCAGCGCAGCTATGCGGTGACTGGAAGATACAACGGAAGCTCCACAGTCCAAGGGAGCTTAGGGTAAGGGGTTGGCCGGTAGCGGTGGCTCACGCGCCTAACCCGCCTCACCGCTGCCGGCCGCAACGGACTGCCTCTCACCGAAATGGAGGAACACACATGCTACCAACTGACTACACCCGCTGCATGGGTGAAACGCCTAAATGTCCCGAACGCGACCGGTGTGCGAGGTCCCGCGACCAGCCGGAGAATACAGCTCTCCGTTGGGTACGCAACCTCAACATCGAGGGCGTTGAGGACTGCTTGTACTTTATTCCGTACCAGTCATGAGCATTGAGGAAGCGACTCAGGCTAAAGAGGAACTGCTTCGCGTGTTTGCCGACACCGCTAATGCGTTTGCACGTAACACCGGACTTACCATTAGTGGAGTGTCTTTCGAGACCTATACATCACACAGCAGCGGCCCCCGCTATGTGTTTGATGTGACTGTTACTCTATAGATTTCCATCTCATTCTGTTCTTACCTTGATGCGCATTATGCACGATTCTGTCAAAGCGTATCTCAATGAGATTTCACGCTATCCGTTGCTCACACCCGCACAAGAGATTGAGCTGTCACGCCAAGTCGATGCGATGCAAGCTTTGCGTGACGTACATGATCCCACACCTGCCCAGAAGCGCGTCATCAAGCGAGGAGAGAGAGCAAAGCGCGACCTTATCAACTCTAATTTGCGCTTAGTAGTGCATCTTGCTAAGCAGTACACGCATCGCCTTAGCGGAACAGGACTAGAACTTATGGACTTAGTGCAGGAGGGTGCCTTTGGACTTACGCGAGCCGTCGAACTGTTCGACAGTACAAAGGGCTACAAGTTCTCCACCTATGCTTATTGGTGGGTACGTCAAGCCATAACACGTGGTATTGACACTAAGGAGCGGTTGATTCGAGTGCCGCAGCACAGCTTAGAGACTGTGTATAAGGCTACAAAGTTTCAGAAAACCTTTATGCAGCAACACGGGAGATTGCCTTCTCTGCAGGAAATGGCGGAGGCCGTAGAGGTTGAGCCTGAGCACCTTCGTATGCTCTTGGCTCGTAATGTCAATCACTGTAGTTTGGATACGTCTGCTGTAGAAGATGGCAGTAACATGATTGATTTAATTGCTGACGAATCAAGCGCTACTGCGCAGCGAGAGTGCATGGAGCGCGACGAAAAAGCAGCGATGTTGCGCGTAGGCCTAGCTTGCCTAAGCGAGGCGGAGCTTTACACAATCAGTCGTCGCTACGGGCTGAATGGAGGTGAACCGCGTTCTATGCCAAGTATCGCTGCCGAAGACGGTGTGTCTCGGGAGCGTGTACGTCAGAGACTGGAGTGCGCTCACAATAAGATGCGCTTTCACTTGAGTAAGGCGCGTCTTCAATAAGCAGCGCTTTACCTTTTCTTAGTCCACTTCGTCAACTTACAGCCCATGTCTACGCACATCATCGGACTCTATTCTCCCGCTCCCCAAAGCGGAAAAACCACAACCGGCACGTACCTAAGCGATAAAGGGTATGTACGGGTGCCGTTCGCAGAACCTCTAAAGTTGATGCTTACGCCTCTGCTTGAAGAGTTGGGATACAGCGATTTTGATGTAGAGAGGATCCTTTATTGTGACAAGCATGAGCGCGTGGAGCCCTTGGGGGTTACGTCACGTCATCTGCAGCAAACCTTAGGTACAGAATGGGGGCGTACATGCGTCTCGCCTGATGTGTGGTTGCGCGTATGGAAACGCCGCGTGCGCCACTACAACCGGGTAGTTGTGGATGACGTAAGGTTTGTTAACGAGGCTGAACTTATTAGGGAACTTGGAGGTGAGGTGTGGCACGTAGAACGGCCTGGGCAGTTGCGTGATACAGACCACTCTTCCGAAGGTAGTTTGGATGGTTGGCCACATTTTTCGCGGTATATTACCAATAACGGTACGCTCCAGGATCTAGCTGATGCCCTCGCTACGATACCACTCAGGTAAGATGGTGCTGATCCCTCAAGCTGAGGGTTGGCTGCTACGCCTGCGGACTAAGCAAGGGTTGATTGAAGTAAGCATACGCGCTGTAGACCTAGAGACGGCGCTTATGCAGGCAGAGCAGTTGTACGCAGACGCCTATGTTCTTGCTGAGGGTAAGGCGCGGTGCCAGCAGTGTATTCACTGGCACTTCGTGAAGGGTGTTTGCAGTCTCGGGTTCCCGGAGGGAAAGCAAAGCGGCGGGTCCCACGCAAAGGACTGCGCCGCTTTTTGGGTTAGCACCTAGCTGCTTAGCCATCTGGGTGAGCACCAAGCTGCTTAGCCATATCGTAATGCTCAGCCGATGGCGGTGGAATACCCTGTATGCCACTGCTTAAGGCTAGTTCGACTTGCAGATGGCGAACTTTACCAAGCAGAGCGTCGATGGTAGTGGTGTGACGATACCACTCTGTGATTAGACGATCCACCAAGATCGACAGCTCGTCTCGACTGAGTTTGGCAGCAGCTCGGCGATCCAGTTCTTGGTGAAGCTGCGAGGGAAGGCTAAGCTCCCCGGTCAACCACGCCATGTCGTCGGCCATAAGGCGTACTGCTTGCTGCCTTTAGCCTAGGCCAACCACTGCTGGATGCGACTAATGCGTAGGTGACTATAGGTAGATTGACGCATGTACCAAGCAAGCCAGTCTTCACTTCCTTTGCTGCGGTTGCAAGATTGGCAGGCGGGCACTAGGTTGTTTGTGACCGTACTACCTCCCTTATGCCTAGGTTTTACGTGATCTAGGGTGTCGGCAGGAGCGCTGCAGTATGCACAGCAGTGGTTCCAGGCGTTGAAGATGTGCTCACGGAACTGCTGCTTTGCGCTGCGCTTTGGAACGAGATTGGTGCCATCAATCGCATGGTCCACGCAGTTCTGGGATAGGGAGTACCTGGACCGACAGGCCCAGGATGTGGTCATTGGTTTGAGCTAGCTCGGTCAGACGTGCAGCGAAGTCGTCACTGACTTCAACGGGGTCTTCTGCGTCGCTCTCGACGACGATTGTGTACTCGATCTCAAGGACGTACTGTTTCAATAGTCCCACCTGACGCGAGGTCTGCCGGCGCGGATGCCGAGGTGTACGAAACCCTTAGGTGCGCCGTAGCCTAGGGAGTATGGCCAGTGCTTATCACACCAGTCCTGCAGCTTGTAGATGTCTACACCGTCGATGTAGAAGTCCACAGCGCCGACATTAGGTGCGTTGTATAGGTGCTCGCTGCCACTGGCGCCACCAACTGCGCGATTGATCGCTGCTGGCCTGTAGCCGCTAGTGATGATGACCGGCTTACCACCAAATGCGGTGCGAGCACGCTCCATGAAGGCAGCCAGCTCAGCTGCGGTATCGAGCTGATGTTGATGATCAAAGCGTCGCGCCTGCTGATTAAGTGCGAACTCGCCCAAGGTAATGTGCGGCGTCAAGCGCGTGGTGAAGCTGCTGTTTGGTGTGATCTTGGCTGCTGGTACTGGTGTGGTGATACCCCAGAGGTGCCCCTCGGCCTTACGTCGGCGAAGCAGACCCGCTTCGACGGATGTGCCGGGGTTGCGGTACAACTCAAACGCTGCTGGCACTGCCTCCCAGTCGCGATCACGCAGGCAGCGTGAGATGGTCTCGAAACCTGAAGCACCGTAGAAGTCAACGCCGAGATTATAGGCGAAGCTGACCAGCGCTGACTTCTGCGCATCACTCATGGCCTGCCAGTGTGGCACCGTGGCACGGAGTTTATCGGCGATGCGATCCACCTCAAGGCGGAGCAGCATGTCAGCTTCGATCACGGTGATCTTGTCGCCGCGCTTGACGGGTTCACCGGCGCTGTAGCGCGTGGTGCCGTAGCCGATGGTCCAAGGATCACCACCGCTGAGCGGATCCGGGTAGGCGCTTAGGTGGCAGCCCTCGAACTCCTTGAGCAGCGCGATAGCAGCGGCGAGATCCGCTTGTTGACCGGCGGCGCTCCATGTTTTGAACCACGACTGGTCGCGATCGAGCAGCGCGGGATCAGCAGCGATGATGGCCGCTTCCAGTTCGGTGATGGCCGCCAGCTGATGTGGCAGTGCTTTGTAGTAGCGGAACAGGTCAGCGAGGCGCAGGGAACTCATTAGCTCACCGCTTGGGGAAAACAAGGCGTGCCACCTGCAGAAGCAGCTGGAGGATGCTATTGGAACGCAGTGGGCTGATGCCGATGATCTCGCTTGTAGCGGCGACGCCGATTGCGATCATCGTGGTCGTGTTGGCGTCAAGCGCCATGGCGCGTTTCTGCGGTTGCTTCCAGCCTAGCGACGCGCTGCTCGACTCCACTAAGTCTGCCGAAGAGTTCGCGGCGATCGGTACGCATGTCTTCGCGGATAGCAGTTAGTTCATTGGCAATGTGCTCAACACCAGAAGTAAGTTTGACTATGGTAAGCTTTGCAGTTTCGTCTTCAGTACCGCGCTTGGCTATCCACTGGCTGGTTTTGCTGCCGATGCCGCCGGCAATAAGGCAGACAACGCCGACGATCAGATTTTCGATCATGGCGTGTCGCCGTGACTACTTTTGTAGACTACCGCACCAGGCTGCGCTACTCGGCCTTACGGGACAGACTAATGAGCGTGGTGAGCACGCCCATTAGCACGGTGATCGAACGGGCATCGGAGTCAGCGCAGCCCATGGGCGTGGGGTCAACGGCTTTGCCTTGGGGGGTGCCGACGAACTTGGCGTACCACGGCCAGACCGTTGGGAGGACGTAGAAGCGGCAGGATGCCCACTGCGCAGAGGAAAGCACGACGATTGCCAGGGATGTGGCAGCGATGCTGCGCCAGAGCCAGGTGGGCATGGGCTGCGGTACTTATGCGTCTTTTGACTCAACGTAGGCGGGTTGCGCCTTGAGCCAGGCGTAACCGATCGCCAGCGGGTTGGGGCCGGGGGCCAGCTCCTCGGTGGGCGCGAACTTGGTGCGGTCGAGGATGGGGCTGGCGCCAGATTGGGCGGCGGCCTCGCTGACGTAGTGGCTGACCTGCAGCAGCAGGCCGTGCTTGTCGGCACGCAGGAGGCTGATGCGGGCGTAGGCGCCGGTGATGGCGATGCCGTAGGGAGTTTCGGCGAGGTCGGTGATCAGGGCCATCAGAAGGTCATCTCGGTGGTGTTGATCTTACACACCCACCTGATGGTGGTGGATGCCGCGCCGGTGACTTCAACCTTGATGCCGCCGTTGGTGGTGTCAGCGGTGACGGCCACGGTCCAGGCGGCTGCGCCAGCGTCGTTGTGGGTCATCGTGACGGTGGGTGTGCCGACCATGGCGGTGGTGGCTGCGCTGGCGCCGCGCTTGATGGCGCCTGAGATTGTCCAGCGGGCGGTGTTGCCTGCGCCGGTGACGCCTGCGATCACTTCGCCAGAGAAGCTGTATGCGGCGTTGTTGGGGAGGATGACTTGGTTGGTGGTGCCTGCGGCGCTGGTGTTGCTGGTGAGGACGGTGGCGGTGGCGTCGGTGGTTTGGCGACCTAGGAGTAGGAGGGCGGACTGGGTGCGGCCAGCCGCACTGGAGATGGGGGCACTACATGCCGGGAAGACGTGATACCCGGTGATACTCCGTGTGTTGCCGTAGGAGCCACCGGAGATAAAGGAGTTCTCGCCATTGGCGGTGTTGTTGCTGCCTCCACAAATCCCGGAATAATTGCTGCTAATGACGTTGCTAACGCCGCCACCCATGAATGAGTAGGAGCCGCTTGCGTTGTGGTTGTAACCGCCACCAATTAAGGTATGTGAGCCGGAGCATGAATTGGTATCGCCACCAATAACGACAGCTCTTGAAGCTGTGGCGCTATTTGCATTTCCACCCCCCACAAACGCATACAGCCCCGACGCCGTATTGCCATTACCCCCACAAACCGTGGCGTGGGTGTTGGTTTGGGCGGTATTGCTTTGGCCGCCGCCGATGAAGCTGTAGGCGCTGATCGCCGTATTGCTGTCGCCTCCTGAAACAGCAGTTGCCTGGGCGGTGGCCCTATTAGCACTACCTCCGCCGACGGCACTGTATAAAGCAGTGGCCCTGTTTTGATCGCCTCCAGCAATTACAGATTTGTCGCCACTTGCAACTTGTAGTGGGTCTGCACGAAAACGCTGCCAATCGACTGCATACGCTCCCCGCTTATTCCCCCCAAACGCCGTGCCATCCGGCACCGCTGCGAGTGTTGCGCCTGTGCCCTTGGCGACGATGGCCACGTCGATGTTCGTGTAGCTCGCATCCGTCGCCGTCAGCGCATCGACCGGCACGGTCGCATTGGGCGATGCGGTGCTCTCGGACTCGACGAAGTGGGTCAGGCCGCCGCCGCCGCCACCACCTGCTGTTGCCCACGACAGCACACCAGATCCGTTTGTGCTCAGCACTTGACCGCTGGCGCCATCAGCAGAAGGCAGTGTCCAGATGCAGTTGGTGGCAATAGTGGTAGGAGCCTTGAGGCCGACATAAGCAGACGAATCCGCATCAGCCAGCCGCAGCTCGCGTCGCGCGTTTAGCGTTATGTCGGTTTCAAAAACCCTTGCCATCAGCCCATCACCACCACGCGGTAGGCATTAGCCGCTGGGGCCGTGGCAAACACCAGCTGGCATGTTGTCGTCGTGGGGCGGTAGACATCAACCTCCACGTCGTCGTAGTTGCCGGAGTTGGGGAACACGCGGATGATCACGTCGCGGGTGTTCAAGCTATGCGTGATCGTGTAGCTTGTGGCGCTGCCATCGCCAATGCTGGTGCTGTACTTCCGCAGCCGGCCGGACCAGTTCGCCAGTTTGGCTGGGGTGACAATGCGAGCGTCGTCCGTTCCAGCGTCCGTTTCTGCCTGCGTGGCGATCTCGGCGATGCCAGCGGTAGTCTCGCTTGCAGCTGGCGCAACAGTACCAAACGATGACCAAATGACGTTGCTGCTCTCCAGCGTGCCATTCACCTGCGTCTGTCGGAAGGTTGCACCGGCATCGGTACCTTCCTCGACTGTCGTGACGGCCTGCTCAAGCTCGGCAAAGGTGCTGGCATCCAGCGCCCGCGTCATCGCGACAGCAGCGCCGTTCCACACATAGATGCCGTTAGCGCTCTGCGCGGTCTGGTTGCGCACCAGCACGCGATCCTGCGACGCCATCGTGACGCCATCAATCGTGGCGCCAGGGCTGCTCAGGTTGACGTTGCTTTGCGTGGCGACACGACAGCTGTCCTTCCATGCCAAGCCCTCGATGGCTGAATCGACATACGCTTTGTTTGCAGCGTCGCCGCTTGCCGTAGGCGACGGCAGGTTAATGACCTTCGAGACCGACTGCAGGTCGAGGTCGGTGAAGAACTTGCGAGCCATATCAGATCAGGCGGGCGAGGCCAGCAGATGCTGGATTCAGTGTAACCACAGTCTGGTTGGCGCTTGGATGCGCTATGTCACCGTCGATTTCTTGGCTGCCGCTATCCAGCAATTCAACCGATGGCTTATAGCCAAGATTATGGTTAATAGTCCAAGTTGTTGCGGGTATGGATTGTGTGTGAACATAGGCAGAACCGCCGGCTGGGCCTTGAGGGCCTTCAGGACCTTGAGGACCTTCAGGACCTTGAGGGCCTTCAGGACCTTGCGCACCTACGGGACCTTGTGGACCGGCTGTAAATGCTGTGACTGTAGTGGTAAGCGGCGTGGTTACAACGGTCGTTGTTCCATCACCTTCGATAAAAGTAACCGTATTATTTACAGCGGTAACGTTTACGGATGTCATGCGGTGTACCCCTCGCTGACGTAGATGATGCCTTCGAGGTAATACTCTTTCAGGCCGCTTGGGTTGGTAAGTAGTACGTCGTAATAGGCTTCGTTGGGGAAGGTGGCGGTGTCGGTATCGCTAAGTGCGATTTCAATGGTGCCGGTGCTGCGGTCGGTGTAGGTAACGGTAAAGTCAGCGTACTTAGTGGTGCGATTTTGATTCCAGACCTGAGCGGCGGCAGTCCAACCGGTGAGGTTGATTACGGCGTTGTTGCTGTCCTTGAACCGCAGCGTGACGCTGTAATCCGCTCGGCGCTGGAGCGTGATGTTGTACGTGCCCGGAGAGACTGCCATGGCTCCAGCTTAGCGACCCTGGCCGCGCAGCTTTTTGCGGTTGTGGCTTGGCCTGCTATGGCGGCCATGCCCTTGACCTGCGCTAAGCTGACCCTGATTTTGACGTGTTTCATGGCCACCACTCGCGGTATCAAACCACTGCCCCCTTTGCACGAATTAGAGACGTGGTTTGCCATTGACGGATCAGACCTTGTTTGGCGTACTAGCTATTTCAAGGAACTCATAGGCAAGCGCGCTGGATATTTGCGACCAGACGGATACATCGAGATTAGGAAACAAAATAATAAAATGCTTGCACATAGAATCGCTTACTATATTGCCACCAAGGAAAATCCTGGCAATTACTTTATAGATCATATAGACGGAAACCCGTCTAACAACTGTCCTAGTAATTTACGAATGGCTACTGCAACAGAGAATTTGCGGAACTGCAGAAGACTGCGCAGAAACAATACGTCTGGCCGATCAGGCGTACTGTACGCCGTAGTTGGAGGCATCGAATATTGGAAGGCTTATGTAGTTGTCAAGGGTAGGCAGCTTCATCTTGGATCATACGCGACCAAAGAAGCGGCGATTGCCGCTAGAGAAGTTGCTGAAAAATTCACTTACGGAAAATTTGCCCCTATCGCCCTTGACCCCGAAGAGGTTTTTTGCCTCTTCGCCGAGGGCGAGAGTTTTTGCCGTAGCCATCCCGTGTAGTTTTCGGCTTGCCGGGCTGGTGCTGGACGGCGGCAGTGCCGGTTTTGCTGCGGACTGCCATCAGACTGCACCTCCCAGAAGCAGCGCTCGCAACTCATCAAGGTCGAAACCTGCGGCTTTCAAGCGCTCGGCGGCGGTCAGCGGCATAGGCAAAGCGTCGATCAAGGGAAGATACTTAGGCACTAAGCGCCTCCTTGATCTCATCCGTGGTAGTGGCTGCATCAATGGCAGATTCGATGATGACGTACCGGGCGCGGATAGCAGCGCGAGCGGCTTCGGCCTGGTCGGCGCTGGCGCCGGGGATCTTCAGGCTGATCATGCGGTCATGCGGCGCCAGCTCATCAGCGCGGCGGCGGCGGCGAATGTCGTGCGCGATGGCCTTGGCGCGGTCCAGGTCGATCTCGATGCCATCGGGGGAGTAGACCCACGCAGCGCGGAAGGTGCGGTCGGAGGGGATCTGGTCAGCGGTGACGATGGCGTAGATGCCGTCTGGTGCGACCTGCTGGGCGACCTGCTCGATCGGCACCTCTCCGGTGGGAGTGGTGATCGCGACGCCGGTAGCGGTGGGATGGATGATGTAGGTCATGGGTCAGCGGAAGATAGACACGCCAACGTAAGGCATGTCTTGAAGGCCAGTTGCACTGTTATTTGTCTGAATACGGACTGAGTTTGCGGCAATGCTTGTATAAGCGTTGCCGCTGGTTGGCCACACACCGGAATAGCCAGGGTTGCCGGTAGTGCCGTCACCACGATGGATAGTCGAGTTTACACAGTAGCTTGCATCCGGCATCGCCGTCGTGAAGTTCACCGTATAGTCACCCACGCCATTGTCAGTGATGCTGCTGACGTTGTAGCTGGCGCGGATCGCCACGATGCCGGTGCCGTCGAAGTTGACCCAGGCGCGGCACAGTTGCCCGCCAACACTGCCAGGGCTGAGTGCCTTGGTGTTGTCGTAGAACCCAACCGGATCGCTGCTGAGTGTGGCGCCTGCATTGGCGCTGAGTGTGACGGTGGTGCCGCTGATGCTGGCGACCGTCGTGCCGGGTGTGATGCCTTCGCCGGTCACCACCATGCCAGCAACGATGCCGGTGGCGCTGGCGACCGTCAGGCTGGCGGTGCCGCTGGTGATGGTGCCAGTGGTGTGGATGCCATTGATGTCGGTGCGGGTGGCCACAGCGGCGCCAGCATCACCCCATGTGAGCGTGCCACTGCCGTTGGTCTTCAGCGCCTGTCCGTTGGTGCCATCAGTAGCCGGCAGCGTCCACGTAACATTGCTCGATACTGTAGCCGGCGCTTGGAAGGCTACCCAGTTGCTGCTGTCGCTATCAGCCAGGCGCAGGTCACCTTGACCGTAGATGGTGACATCACCGGCGCTGCTGATGCCAACGCGGCGCGTGCCGCCAGTGGCAAAGTCAAGCGCATCAGTACCGCTGCTGTAGATGCCGGTGTCAATACCGGAGTCCTTGAAATACAGCGATGGCGCTGCAGCAGTGCCGTTCTCAAGGGCAATGCTTGTCCACTCTCCATCCAGTTGGTAGAGCGTGATCCAGGCTGAGTTTGCGCCATTGCGCATCTTCATCACGCCGGCCGTGGTATCGGCCCAGCGCATGTATGCGAAGGTGGTGCTGGGCTCAGCGGCGCCACTGTTCTGGCTGACGATCGCAGCCAGGGCGTTGTTCAGGTCAGCGCGGAAGGCGGCCCCGGATTGGTTGGCAATCGCGTAGTCGTGCTGCGCCATCAGATGACCTCCCGGCCGTAGCCGATGGCAGTGTAGCTGAACTGGCGCGAGATCATGCTATTAGCTGCGTTGTAGAAGGTGATCGAGAACCCAGACCGGGTGGGGCTGCTGATCACATAGTAATCACCCGTTGCCATGTTGTATGCGGTGATGCCAAGCTGCGGGGCCTGGTAGAAGCGGTTAGCGAACGTGACCGCATAGGCTGCTGCAGCTGTCGTCAGCGGGCCAGCGCTGGCGCTGCGTTGCTGTAACTCAAGCTCACAACCAAGCTCGTCGATGACGATGTTTTGATCGTTGCTGGTGCTGGTAGCAATGGTCTTGAACTGAAATGCGCGGCCACGGGTCAACGCATTAGCAAACTCGCGCCATGCCGTCCACGCGGGCGACGCGCCAGGATCGTCGTTGGTAGAACGTACATAAAGCGCAGCGTTGACAGCATCATAAAGCGTGCCATCAAAGGTGGGCCACGTATCAATCAATGCGGTATTGTCATCGAACAGATCGCCAGGCGCATAAGGCCGTGTGACAAAATACCGGCGCATGTCAAGGTCATATACGCCACCTAGATCAAAGGTACTGCCGAACTCGTATTCCCCAGAGCCCAGGCTGCCGCTTACGGCGTCGATGGTACCTAGTGCGTCCCAGTTGCCATCCGTTGCTAATGCGTCGATCTTGGTACCGGTGGCGAGGATCAGGCCATCTAGCTCAGCGCTGTAGATCATGTCGGTGACATTGCCCGAGAATGGCGGCGTCTCTTGATCTTCACGGTAGGACTGCACCAGTAGGCGCGGTTGCGGCGCCGGCAGTTGTACTACAGCGGTGGCAGCGGTGGCAGAACGTCGGCCACCGTCATCCTCAAACTTGACCAGATAGGTGCCGGTCAGTAATGGCACTTGCTTTTGCGTCTGGCTTCCGGCTGCTGCTGATACGATCTCTTGGCTATCCTCCCATAACGCACCAGTGCTAGCGATGTTATGGCGGATCAGTACCTTGCCGCCCAGCAACACATCAAGCTCAGTAGCACGATCCCAGCTGAGGATAGCGCTTGCCGTGTCGATAGGGATTAGCGACAGTCCAGTTACAGTGGCAGGCGGTGCCGTCTTACCAGCGGTTACCTTAGTTAGCTCTGCCGGTTGTGTTGACGGCAGCAGTGATGCGCTGAGGCTGTAAACACGCACCGCATAGGTGCCTGGTGTGGTGTCAAGGATCTCATAGTCCGGGCTGCTGACTGTGCGGGTATTCCAGTTATCGCTATCGCGACGCCACTGCACTTGATATTGCGTGACACCAGTAACCGCCCGCCAGCTAATGATCAGCTTTGCCTTGGCGATACCACCAGCGTCATAGAGCACTTCATTTCCTGTCAGGTCGATCGGCGGTGGCGGGACGATGTTTAGGTCTGTGATGTCCCGTTGCTGCAGCGCGATGTCACGTTCAACGTAGGCGTACTTACTGGCGTTATAGGCCAGTGCGGTAACGCCATACTGATTGCCTTCGTCTGTTTCAGTAATAGACAGCACCCGCCATGTTGATGCTTGTATATTGCTGGTTTGATACACCCATACGCTGTTTGCATTAGGTGCGGCACTGAAATTACTGGTAACGACGATGCTATTGCCAACAATGGATTGGATAGCGCGTGATTCAACGGCGCCGGTTGGCAAGATGACCGATAACTCAGCGCCGGCTACGGCTGATAGGCCGGTAGCATCGTCTACGGTGATAGTGGAGGCGGAGGCGGCTGCTATGCGTCCACCACGACGTACCCCAGCGCGTAGCGGATCTGCCACCTCGATCACTTGGCCAGGGCGTACAACCACACCGGCGTCGATGCTGGTGGTGAAGCTGATCACCTCAGATTCGTAGCGCTCGGAGTAGAGTAGCCATTCGCCTAGGCGATGCGCCTGTCCACGGCTAGTGCAGGCAAAAGCGTCTACTTCTTCCTTGACAACACCGTATTTGCTTATGCCATCTTGATCCTCAACTACCTCGTAAGCCTTCTCACGTGTTTCAAGGTCAAGGTAACTGACCACGGCAACAGTAGGTCGTGCCTTACGGCTGCTGCCTTGATAACTAAAGCCCTCTGCTGTGACATTGGCTAGCGTGAATAGGTATGCGCTGTCAGTTGGCTTGTCCTGGCTGATTGTTAGCGTACCAATGCCCCAGTAGGGCATCACACGCATAACGCTGCACAGATCATTGATCAGCTTGTATGCCTCAGTTTGCGTCTGGATGTTGACATTACAGCTAAAGCGTGGCTCCGTCCCGCCGAAGCCATTAGGCACCAACTCGCTGGCGTATTGCGAAGCTGCCAAGAACGCCCACTTATCAAGCTGCGCTGCTTTGATGTGATCGCCGAATCCGTAACGTGTGCTGGTGAGCAGATCCCACAGGATCCAAGCTGGATCGCTACACCACTGCGCAGCGCCAAAGGTGCCATTCCAGATGCCGGCATAGGTCAAACGGCCGGTTGCGCTATCAACGGTGGCATTGCTAGGGATTTGTACCTTGATGCCCCGGATGTGGTAGGCGCGTGATGGGATGTTATTGAACTGCTCTGCGTCAAGCCGTAGCGCTACCAGTGCGCTGTTTGGATACCGCAGTTTGGCGTAAATAATCTCAGTGTATGAGGTCCATTGGATTGCGCTAGAGGACTCGATAACATTGGAGTCTTGCTCAATGCGTGTGCTATCCGACACTGAGATACGTGTTACACGAATATCAGCGGTGGTAAAGCCATCGGTTAGGTTGACGATGTAATCGGTTTGAAATGGATCAGACGTGCGCCCAGAGATTGCGTCTGTAATCACTGTGGTAAAGCCACCGCCGTCATACTGAACAGCGATAGAATAGGTTACGGATAACCCGTAAACGTTGCCGTCTTTTGCGCTCTGCTGCAGCTGTGGAATTGTGAGCGTAACCCGTACTGCATTGACATTAGGGTCTGCAATTTGCCGCGTTACTGGCGTGCCATATTGCACCTCAACGCTGACAGATACCTCTTCTTCTACGTCAGGCGCAATGGCTATGTAGGACTGTGCTTGTGTGCCGGTGCGCGTATCAACCGTGATACCTTGAAAATTGTATGAGCCGTCTGGATTTTGAAGCGGTGTGTCGTTCAGGATGATTGACTGCTGGCCGGCCTTCAGGCCTTCGATCTCGCCTTCGCTGATGAGATCAACGATGGTGGCATATTGGCGCGAGTCAAGGCTGTCACCTGCGACCGTTGGAGTGCGTTGCGGCTCAGATCGTGAGGCTCCGCCGCCACTTCCTCCACCACCAGCACCGGCAATCAGTTTGCCCATCAGCCGCGCACCCTTACGGTGTCGATACCAGCGCTGATGACAACGCTGCCGACGATAGTTTCACCATAGACAATCGGCACTGGCAAACCTTGCCGGCTGGTGTTTTGGATGCCGCTAAAGCTAAAGCTTTCGCGTGGGTCCGCTTCGCGGTTGCCGCTTGTGCCTGGGCCTGACAGGCGTGGAGTTGGCGATAGCAATTGCGCAACACCAGTAAGGGCAAGACTAATGCCAACACCAGCCAATGCAGTGCTAACAGCCAACGGTGCAGCAAGTCCAAGCAGTCCGATAGTGGCGCCGCCGGTGAAAAAAGCACTAGCAAATAATGCCACCCCTGCAATTATCTTGCCAACGCCACCGCCAGCACCGCTGATCACCGGCATGATCTTGATTACCTGCTGCCCTACTGGATCTGCTAGTTCATCCTCGCCGAGATCGTAACCGCCGACAGTGACACGGTAGTGCTGGTCTGCCATGTGGCGCTCCAGGCCGGGGAAGTTGACCGCCAGGAAGCGCACAGCCTCGGCTGCGCTATCGACTGCGGCCTCAAAGGTGCGCTGCCCGAGGAAGGATGCCAGCTTGCCATAAACGCGGATTTTGCGCAGCATCATCGAAGCCTTAGCCTGCCCGCATCGTAATGCCGCAGCCTTCGGCCGGTGCATTTCATCAGCCAGCCACCGTAGAGATCACGACTGCTAAGCCGACCGCGTAGGTGGTGCAGTATCAGCTGATCACCGACGTAGACGCCAACATGATTAAGCTTGTTGTTGTCGATCGCCATCAGCAGTGCATCACCAGCCTGTAGCGGTTCATCTTCTAGCAGCTCGCGGAAGCCTGCAGAGTGCCAGTAGCGGTCGAACAACGGATCCGCCTCAAACGCTTCTGGTGTTAGCGGTCGATCCCAGTCCAGCAGCTGCAAACCATGCTCGGCGTACCAGTCGCGAGTTAGTGTCCAGCAATCCATCAGCGACCACACCCACGGCCTGCCAACCAGCGGCGGCTTGTAGCCGGTTGGGAGCAGCTCTGCGCTCCACGCGCCGGATTTCGGGTTGCAGATGTACCACGGCAGGCTGGAGCGCTCGATGCCGGCAAGGTCTGCAGCGCTTGGCACCGGCGGCATTGCCGGGTGACTGTGGATGATGGCGATGATCTCGCCGGCATCCTCAGCGGCAGCATAATCCTCGGGATCGAGGATGAACTGATCCGCGTCGGTGGATAGGTTGCGGCAGTGCCAGTAACGACGGCGACCTTTGACAACCACCAACAGACCGCACGCCTCGCGTGGGTCCTCGGCCTGTGCGTGCTGCAGCGCCGCATCTTGCCATGTCATGCGTTGAAGGCCCCCACACCAGGGAATGATCCAAATGGCAGCTCAGCGTAAGTGCCGAAGTGCGCCTTGCACGCCGCTAGTGTCTTATCGCATGTTGCCAAGCCGCCGGTGTAACCGCACTCGGTTGATTTGTAGACCCATTGGCACACGTTCGCGATGCACTGCCGCTTCGGTGCGCGGATGCCCGCTAGGTCAAACGCCGCCGCTAGTTCAAACTCTACAATGTCGCGTGTTTCTACTACCTTGCGATCGACATAGTAGATTTCACGCGGTAATTCAGCGGTCGGATCCGGTGCGCCGTATGGGTTGGTGTTGCCGGGGAAGTTAGCGCCGTCGATGTAACGGGCTAGTGTACGCACCCGAGTAAACTTGGCGCCTTCCAGGCCACTTGGCAAGCTGAGCAGCAGCGCGGTGATGGTGCCCATGATATTGCTGACCTGCACCTTGGGACGCGGCAGTTGACCGTTGCCGCTGTATTCAAACCCCGTCGCTTCGATTGGAAAACGCATGTAACTATTGCCGTTCCATGCCACTTCGCCATTAGCGTTGAGTGAGCTGCCAGCGTGGAAACGGTACGTTTGCGTTATACCATGCTGCGCTGTATTTAGATCAAGCTCAAACAGCTCGATAATGGCGCTAGGCGCAATCGCCTGTAGATCGGAGACTGGTACGGTCATCAGCTGCGCAGCTTAGGGCTCGAAGACACGCCTAAATGTGGCGCGTGCCGTGTTACTTACACAGTTGCTAGCAGACACATCCCACTGCTCGCAGACAAACTTACCGGGTGTTCCCCAGGGAGGGGTCCAGTCGAAGGACTCGACACCACCACGGGCAGCCAAGAAGGCGCGTATCTCGTCGCGTTCAGCGGCGGTGCGCTCGGAAAAGGATAGCTGCCACTCCTCGGGATCGGTGTTCAGGCCGAAGCGCGTGCGCTGCTCATAGCCATCGCCGAACTGCGTCTTGCGAACACGCGGCTTGTGCGATTCGCTTACGTCGTAAGAGGCGGTCCAGGTAAACGTGGCCATTGGCGCAGCGCGACAGCGAGACTTAGCAGAGCAGATACAACCAGCTTACGAAGCCAAGAGGCCACCGGGGCGTTTCTGATTGACCAGCTCCTGTTGCACAACAGCAGCGATCACTCGGCCAAGCGCTTGTCCTTGGCCGGCGTCGCCAGACATCTGCTGGTTGCCGCTGGCATCCACGTTGACTTGGATCGTGATTGGGGCCGCACCACCGCCGGAGGACTCGACGCCCAGCCTGCCGCTGGGGAGGCGGCGGAGGGGCATGATCGCCTCGGGGCCGGCCTCGCCGGCCACGCCGTTACGCATAAGCCCGCCATCGGCGAACTTGAACATCGTGGGCTTGTTGACGACGCCGCCATAGGCGAATGGGACGATGCGGTTGGCTGCATCGAAGGCGCCGCCGTAGGCAAACAGGCGCGTGCCGGGATCAAACGCTAGTGGGTTGGCAGTAGCCGCACTGAAGTTGAGTTGCGGTGCGCTTAGCCCGGAGGCGCCAGATGCGGCGGGTGACGGGGCCAAGAAACCTATTGCCTGCATCAGTGAGCGCATGATGAATTGCCGGACAATGATGCGGGTCATGTCAGCAACCAGGCTGGTGGCGAACTCGCGGAAGTTGGCTGTGCCAGTGGTCATCAGGCTGGTGATGGAGTCTTCGACGCCTTTGAAGCCAGTCTGGGCGAGGTCGGCAACGTTGGAGCGGATGGTGCCGATGGATTCGACGTAGGCAAGGGCGCCTTCGCGCAGGCCGGCGTAGGTGTTTGGATCCTGCTTGTAGCGTTGGATTTCCTTGAGGTGATCGACCGTAGTGGCCAGTTGTTCCAGGTGCTTGCGTACCGGTTCTTCGAGCTTTTGCCAAGAATCGCCGTAGTCGGCGATGAGGGTGTCGAGTGTCGTAACTTCCCCCTTACCGCGCTGCAGTTCGGTGATCTGCTTGGTAAGTGTCTCGACGGTGGAGCGAGAGGCAGCACGTTGATAGTCGGCCGTGGTGAGTTCGCCGGCTCGTTTCAAGAAAGCGGTAGCCGCTGGGCCGCCTCTCTTGGATACATCTACTACGGCTCTTTGTACGCGGATCTGCAGGTCATCAAGTGTGCGTTCAAACTCGTTTACGTTCCGCTGGTCGAAGGGGGCACCTAGGCCGGCGAAGATTTCCTCGTTTATCTTGCTTATGTCTTCGCCGATCTGAGCAACCGTTTTGTTGTAGGCTGTTTCGATCTTCTGGCGCTCTACGTCCAGTGTCTGTAGAGACTTAGTGTAGATGTCGGGCGTAATTTGATTGTATTTTTTCTGCAGATCGAGTGCCTGCTTACGCAGAGTAAGTTCGTCAATAGCGAACTTCTTAGCAAGATTAGCGCGGTCAAACTCAGTGGCAGCTTGTTCCTCGGAGAGCTGACCGCGAGCTTTGAGCAGCTCGATGTTGGCGTTTACATATTCGTTAGCCTGCTGGAATAGGTCGCGTTGTTGTTTGGCTGCATCAGCGCCTGCACCCGCAGCGCCGGCGGCAGTCCCTGGGGGCTCGGCGAAGCCGGGCATAGAAGGCGCAGTGGGAGCGTTAGGGGCACGACGAACAAGTGTTTTGTACCGTGACTCCAGTAATGCACTCTCTGCTATAGCCGCTTGTAGGCGAGGTTCGAGTTCATTAAGCTTAGCCCCGAAGTATGTAGCCATACTGGGGGACGCCTCAAAGTCCTTCTTTAGTTGTTCTCTTTCTCGCTGTAGCTTAACAACCAAGTCCTGTACGACTTGGTAGCGCCTGCCTACGTCGTTAGCAACACGTAGTACACTCGCTCTGTCCAGAGCGAAACCGCCTATATCGCGCAGGAACTGTTCACCCGTTGCTTCCGATCTAACCTGTATAAGGCGGTCTTTCGCCCGCTTAATCCGGTTAAAGTAGTCGATAACAAGATCAGCACCAACAATAGCGACCGAAATAATAATCGGGCCAGCTAGTGCTGCGGCGGTAGCCCTTGCTGTAGCGGCAAATAGTTTAAGTTGCCGCTCTGCCATGATTGCTTGTGCTGTGGTACGGCCAAAGGCAGCGCCCATAAGCGCAGCAGCGCCGCTGACCAGGGGGCCTAGTGCGGCGAAAGCGCGACCGGCATAGATCGTGGAGGTGAGGACGACACCGAACTTGGCAACCAAGGCGATTGCACCGGCGTTGGCGCCAAGGGCTTGAATGACCTTGGCCAGACCTTGAGCCAGGTTGATGAGTGCGGGGGTGGCGTCCTTAAGGGCCTTGGCGAAGACGGACTGGAACTGCGCACCAAGCGGCTGCAGGGCGCGGCCTACGTCTTCGCGCATCTTGTCGTAGGCGACTTTGAGGCGTTCGCCTGCGTTTTCGCTGGAGGCAGCGATCTCCAGGGCGGTTTGACCGTGCTTGGTGCGGAGAAGTTCAAGGAACTTCATCAGATCGTTGAGGCCGATCTTGCCCTGTTCGAGGCCCTTGGCCAGTTGAGGACCGGTGCGGCCGGTGGCCTCGGCAAAGAGGGTGTAGGTGCCGGGGAGGCGTTCAGCGATCTGGTTCAGTTCTTCGGCGCTTACCTTGCCTTTGGAGAAGACCTGCGTGAGGGCGAGCATGGCGCCATCTACCTGCTCGGCCTTGCCTCCGGTGGCGGTGACGGCCTCGGTAAGAGCGCGGAAGGCGAAGGTGGACTGGTTGACCGTGCCACCGGCGCCGAGGATGGCGGCGCTAAGGCGGGTCAGGCCGCCGATTGCGGCTTCTTGGGGGACGTTGAGTTCGCGGGTAGCGGCGTTCGCGGCAGCGAGCACCGTGTTATAGGAGGCCTGGTCCTTGACGATGCCACGCAGGGCGATCTTCATCTTGTCGAGCGACGCGGCATAGTCCGCAAAGCCCGCCAGCTGCTGACGGAACATACCGACCTGCGCACCGGCGGCGGCACCCGCAAACGCGCCGCCGACACCGCCAAAGGCCAAGCCGCCAAGACCGCCGATAAGACCCTCGGGACCGCCGAAGATCCCCCCGCTGAGTGCGGCGCCGACGCCTTGGGCCATTTGCATACCGCTTAGGGGACGGCGGCGGGTTCGGTCGCGGCGTTCCAATTGCCTGTCGATTGCAGCCGTCTGCTTGTCGATCTGGCGATTGAGCGCGGCGTAGTCGGAATCGAGGGGGGAAAGCGAGGCCTGTAGCTCGTCAAGCACCGAGCGCAGATCCTGCAGGTCGCTGATCGACCGCCGGCTAAGCGGGCCGAACTCACGCAGGCGAGTGTTCAAGCGGTCCATGCCGCGATCGGCACCACTGTCGCCAGGACCACTAGGCGGCGTGGGCGGCAAGTTGCCGCCGCCGCCTGCGGGAGGTGTACCACCACGGCCACGCATCCCAAAGGACAGGCCACTAAGGCCCAGGCTGCCAAGCTCCCTGAGGTTGGTGGTGCTTTGCTGCAGAGCGGTACTCAGGCTGGTGCGCAGCGTCTTGATAGGTGCCAAGGTCTGGTCAACAAGCTGTTTAGCCGTGGGGACTACGCTCTTGACTGCTTCGATGTCGAGGCTGCGCAGTTTGGTGCCGGCCTGCTGCGCGGTGGTCTGGATGCTGGTGCGCAGTGTGACGAGCGGGCTGGTCACACGATCAATAAGGGTGCTTGCAGCGCTGCTTAGGGCGGCACTACGGGAACGCGACTCGCTTAGGTTCCGGGCGAGCTTGCTGGCGCCGACCTGAGCCGAAGCGCTGATGATGCGCCGCAGCGTTTCGTAGGTTCCGGTCTCGCCGTTCCAGAAGTTGTCGGTGGCGGCTCGGTACTTGATGAGCGCCTCGCGCAGAGAAGACGAGGCGGCTGCACGACCAAAGGTTTGCCCGCCTCGGGTAAGCGGTCCATCTGTCTGGAACCTGCCAAGGTCATAGGGGGCGAAAATGCCTGGAGCTTGGCGCAGCGCAGGCGCTTGCGTTCCGAATACAGGAAGCGCGGTGGCGCCGCTGGACGGGCGCGAAATGCCAGGCACGGCGCCGCTAAGCCGCGTGACGGGCTGCAGCACCTCACGACGAAGGGCGGAAGCCAAGGGACCAACGAACGCACCGGTGCGGCCTACGGCTCGCATGGCTTCGGCGCGAATCACCTCCTCCAAGCCTGCGCCGGGGATCCCGGCGGTGCCGCGCAACCCGCGACGCTGCTCTACAGGTAGGAACGTTGGAGGAACAATGCCACCACGCTCGTAAGCACGCCGGTAGGTGGCGAGGGGTAGTGCCGCTGAGTTGGTAACGCCCTCGCCGAGAAGACGGGCAAAGGGCAGAGTGGCAGAGGGGCGGGCACTCGAACGAATAAGGAAGTTCTGCAGCTTGTCCGCTACGTCTGATACCGGACCACCTAGGCCGCCAGGCAGCGGAGCCTTGGCAGGACTACCCAGCGCAAACTGAATGGCAGCTTGGATCTGCTTACGGCCAGCCTTGATGGCATCTACGGTTCCCTTGACGATGCCTTGCCCAATAGGTTCACCGACCTCACGCCTACTTACGCCCGAAGGACTATGAATATCCCAATCACCGAAGATAAAGTCAAGGTACTTATCAACAAGCGACTTACTTCCTTTCTTAAGTGTATCACTGTCTGTGGCGCCCTTGACGATGCCCTGAGCTATACCTTCGCCAACCTGCTGACTGCGATTGTCAAGCAGATTGGTGCGGGAGCCCGTCTCGAACGAGGCAACAATGTCGTTGTAGACCTCGGCGGGCGATTTGCCCATGAAGGCTTGTTGGCGGCGTAGGCTGGAGGAGGACAGCCCCACAACCCGTTCGTAAAGAGGTGACAGCTCACGCCCACCGTCTACGCCAAGCGCCTCGGCCATAAGGCTGTGGCGGCGGGCAACAAGATCGCGTTGCTTTAGGCTTGCGTCAAACTGCGCTAAGAGTGCATCGTTTGCGGCTTTCTTCTTAGCCAGCTCAACTACAGCGTTGTGATCTAGGCGAGCTTGATGTTCGCGATTAGCCTGCTCTTCGATGGCACGTTTAGCAGTTTCGTGGTCGCGGACCACTTGCAACATCTGGTCGTAGGCTTCTTCCCACTTGCCGAAGGCTTCCTGAACTTCGCGCACAGCGGCGGCCTGGCGCTCGCCAGTCACACCACCGATACCTTCGTAGCGTTGGCGAACTTCGCTGGAGAAGGCACCGAAGCCACTTTGCGCTAAGGTTTCGCGCTGCGCTGCCATGCGTTGCCGGATGGCGAAGACCGCGTAGTTGGTGGGCATACGGCCCAGCTCGGTGATGCGGGTCTGGAGGCGTGTGGCCTCGGCGGCCAGACTGCGGAACTCCTCGGTACCCTCGGCGGTGGCACGGTTGACGCCGGCCATGCGCTGTTGGAGGTACTGCAGACGCTCGTTGAGCCCCTCGACGGTTACGGAGGAGCCGCGCACACGATCGCGGTATTCTTCAAGGACAGTGGCCTGAGCGCGGGCCTCACCGCGCTGCACGGATTCCAGGCCGGCGATCTGAGAGGCAAAGCTACGGCTGCGAGGGCTACCTGCCGGAACACTTGCAAAGGCTTCGCGGGCGCGGTTCAGCTGCTGCCCGATTTCCGCCATCGACATGCGACCGATGTAGTCGCCTAGGCGGGAAAGTTCGACGATTAGCTTTTGTATGTCGTCTGTGATTGCGGTAAACGATGCGTCGATGTCGGCACGTACAGCGTCCAGCTCGTTGCCTACGCGTTGACGCATAAACGCCATGGCCGTGATTACGGATCCTGTGGCTACAGCAGCGGTGGGGCTTATACCGCTAAGCGCTGAGGTAAAGCTATTAGCAATCTCGCTAAGTGACTCTATACGGTTCTGAAAATTAGCGAACTGCGCAGAACTTTCGGCAAGATTCTTAGATAGACCACCAAGTACCTTATTCCCCAGGTCGCCGCCAAATAGACCACTGAGTTTGTTAAGTCCAGTCTGCAGCTCGGCCACCCGTCCGCTAAGGCCGGCAAGAGCAGATGCGCCGCCGCCGAACGCGGCCGTACCGATGCCAGTAGCCTGTCCCGCAAGAACACCAGCAGTAATACCTTCAAATATCCGCCCCGTGGCTCCGACAGGCGTACCCGCCTGTTCGGTCATACGCTTAAAGAAAGCGAAGGCGGAGGCGACTTTGCCGCGTGCTTGCGTTACTTGGGTGGTATCGACGTTGATGTCGAGCTTGAAGTTGTCTACGGCTTTGAGGCTGGTGTTGAGCCGGTCAACGTCAGCCGTGGTGGCGTTGATGCTGCGGGATGTGGCAGCCAGTTCTGTGCGAGTGGAGCGGAGGGATTCGGTGTAGCGCTTGACCGAGGCGACGCTGCTGCCGAATACGCGACTGCCCTGGCGGTCGAGGACTGTTGTTTGACGAGCCACTTCTTGCGTGGCTTCGGTAAACCGGGCTTTAAGCGTGCTAATGTCGGCACCTAGTTGCGTGTAGGTACGACTGTTTATTACAGCCTGGCCTTGTAGGGATTTAAGGCCAGCAATTTGTGCATCAATTATACGAGTAGTAACTTTACCTGCATCGGCGTAATTAAGAATAGCCTCGCGGGCGAGTGTAATGTCACGCTCGGAGGCTTGAGTAACGCGACTAAGCTGCCGAAAAGCACCGCGAACACTGTCGAGACTGTCGAAGCCCTTGATACCAAGGCGTAAGACAATATCCTCAACAGTCTGGGCCACCTAGTCCTCCTCCTTCTTGTTGAGCGTGCTCAGCGCGGCGCCTTCCATGAGTCGGAGATCCTCAAGCATGGCAACGCGGTCCTCAACGCAGTATAGATCGAAGAAACCGCCAGGCATAAGCAGGATCTCGTACTTGAGGCCGAGGTAGCCCGCCATGGTGGTGTTCCACTGCGTTTGCATACGCAAGAACATAAGCACCGTGTCCCAGTTTTCGTCCCAGACCTCGTAGGTAGTAGCGGAATCGGAGGGGGAGGAGGCCGACGAGGAAAGTAAGGCGGGGTCGAGGCCGAAGGCAGCCGCGTCATCTACGGTCTTGTCTTCGACCTGCTTACCGCCGGCCCAGAACTCAGCGGCGCCTCTCAGTTTCCCTCGCGGGCTCCCTCAAAGGTGTCGGTGTAGGCAGACAGGACCCCGCGCACCCAGTAAGGGTCGTCAACAAACTCGGTGAGGGTCTCGGTGGAGAAGGGGATTTCGGTGCCGTCTTCTTCCTTGATGCCGGACCAGTCGAGGACGAGTGCTTTCAGCAGCGGCAGATCGCCCTTGGTGCTGAGCTTGGTGAACTCCTTACGGCCCATGCGTTTGAAGGTGGCCTCAAACGTGCTGGGATCGAAAGCACCACCATCGGCAGGCTCTTGAACAGTGACAGGCCACTTGAAGGTGCTGACCTTCTTGCGAACAAACGCCATAAGGGGTTGCGTTGAAATGTGGGTAAGTTCAGTGTAGGCATGAAAAAGCCACGTAGGCAAGCAGCTCTAAGGGGCTGCGTAACTACGTGGCTAAGTTGCGTGGCTGCAGCGCTGCGTGGCTGCAGCGCGGCTTAGGCGAAGACGAGGCGGAACTCGTCGTTACCAGCGGTCGAGGGGACGAAGGTGGCGGGCAGGGACAGCATGTGGATGCCGTCCTGGTCGGAGTAGGACGGGTCGCCGATGTCGAGGCGGCTGGATTGCAGAGCGACAATGTTGCCGCCAGTGTTGCCGTGGATGAAGGACAACTCACCAAGGGTGCCGTCCGTGAGGGCGGCGGTGAAATAGTCCTTCTCAGCGATGGTCGGAGCTTCGATGACGACGGTACCGGTGGTAGCACGGTCGGTGATCAGCACCTGCTTAGTGCAGTTCACCAGTTCGCGGTAGACGGTGGTGACGCCAAGGTCCATCGAGACGGACTGGAGGCAACCGCTGTAGCCCAGCAGGGTGAAAGCGCCGCTGTTGCCTGCCTTGAAGATTTGCGGGGTGGCTTGGTCCGCGTAGGTGACGGTTGGGGCAGCGGTGTCGGTGGGGGCGTTGTAGATGCCGGTCATCGTGAAGTCGATGGACGGGATCTGACCAACTTGGGGGTTGAGGGTGAAGGTACCCCGGCAACCGGTCAGCTTGTGAAGCACACCATCAATGTTGTAGTAGATGGTGGCCGAGCCAAACGAGCTGCTTACTGGGGTGTAGACCACCTGAGCGTCGATGCTGTAGACGCTGGTGTTGCTGAACGTGACCGCGCCGCTAAGGGGGCGAACCGTGGCAACTTTGGTCGAGCCGACGTAGGCGGTGATCAGTGCGATCGTGCCGGCGCCGGAGCCGGCAGTGATGCGAATGATCTGACCTTTGTAGAAGTCGTTGGTGGCGCTGGCCCCAGCAGCAAGGGTGATGCTGTTGCTGGCGCCTGCGGTGGCGGTGCCAGTTACGGCGGGGGTAATCGTGGTCGCAGCCAGGCCGCACGCTTTCAGCACGGAGTCGTAGCGCGGAGCGGTGCCGGCGGTGCCGGAACCTGCCATCTCAACGCTGAACGTGCATTGAACGCGAGTGTTGGCCAGAAGCTGCTCAGATGCGCCCAGGTAGGGGCGAACCAGATCACGGCCCACCACATCACTCTGCATCGGAGTGATTTCCAGGTTGCGCACCAGGATGGCGTCGGCACCGCCGGGGGTGCTGTCCGTCCCGTAGGTGGATTCCGTTTTCGCCAGAATCAGGCGTTTGCGTGTAAGGAGGGGCATCGTGAATCACCGCTGAGGGGAATGGGGCAGCGTCCGCTCGACAAGGGTGCGGATGCCTGTAGCCGAGTCCAAGATGTAGGTGCCACCTTGGCCGCTGTAGTCCTCTTCAAGTGTAAGAGGCGTGGTTGCAACATCCTTAGCCTCACGCTTAGCAGAGACGCTAGGTGTGGTGTCGGTGAGCACGGGAGAATCAAGCGATTCGTCGTCAGCAGAAAATGTTGAATCGTCTGCAGACGTGGGTGCCGTAGAGCGCGGCATAAGCCTTTGGCAGGTAAGTGTATGGTAGGCGGTGAGGGTTGTACTGCTTCGCGGTACTGCTAAGTCACTAACTAGGACGAATAGCAGCGCACCACCGCAACTTAGGCCGCCAAGCTACTTACGGAGGTGCGGTAAAGGACGCGGTAGGTGCAGTAGATGACGCCTACAGGGGTATCGGCTGCCTCCAAGGTGAACTTGGTGGGGCCTGGTTGGATGTCGATGGTCAGACCGCCCAGGCTCAGGTCGGCCATGAGTTTGGCATGGAGCGATTCGATGATGGGATCGGCGGCTTGATCGGGAACTGTGGCTCGGATGATGATGACGATGCGGACGTTGAGGGAATGGTCGAGAGTGGGGAGGGATGTGTTCTGGGTAGGTGTGTCGGTATCGGGCTCGATGACGAGTGCAGGGGATTCGGCGCGGGTAAGAGGTTCGACACGGCTGCGGTAGATGCGTGTATCCACGCCAGTAGTACCAGCAAGCGCAGTGTGCAATGCGCTTAGGATCTGCTCACGCTTGGTAGTCACGACACTTAGCTCCTGACTTCGGTGGCCACGATTCGACCGCGTTGGAAGTCGATGGTAGTGGTGTCGCTGATGTTGGCGATGCGGACGCTGACTTCCTCGTTGGCGGCTACAGAGATCATCCAGCTGGTGGCCAGTTTGGCAATGGCGTTTCCGCTGGCGGAGTAGGCGCGACACTCGGAGGCGTCGATGAGGGTGCCGTTTTTGGCAAGTTTGATGCCGAGGACGTGGTTGTTACCAGCAGTGGCGTCGATGCTGGCGTAGAAGCGCAGCAGCTTGGTAGCGCCACTGGTGTTCTTGAGGGCAAAGAGGTCAGTGGTGCCAAGCGTCATACCGCTGGCGGTGGTGCTGTCAAAGGTGGCGGTGAGGCCGGTCGAGACGTAGGCGCCAGCGGTGGCGATGGCGATAGTGCCGGAGGTCATGCGACTGGCTTGGCCGCGAACGTCGGCGCCGCTTAGGTAGTAGGGGAGGGCGTTCCAGGTGGTGGTGCCATCGCCAACCTTGATGCGACGGGTATCAGTCTCGATAGCTAGTTCGCGTAAGGCGAGGACGGGGTTGGTAGAGGCCCAATTGGCGGCGGTATCGCCGCGTGGCCGCACTCGGGCGATGCTACTCATGCCGCTCCACCATCGACTGTGTTTCCATCAATGTAGGTGGTAGGAGCGCTACCCCCGTCGATGTCTGGGTCGAGCTGAACTAGGCCAAGATTGGTGATTGTGCCAGCGGCACCATTAGCGTCGATAGACGTAAGAGAAGTGGTGTGTGGCGTTTCGAGATCGCGCTGTAGGCAGATTTGTACCCACGCACCATCGGTAAGTAGAGTGGTGGTTCTTACGGTGTATGGAACACCATTTACGCTTAGTTGTGCTCCGTACAGTAAACCACCAAACTTAGACGCTTCACAAGTAAGGGTGTAATCGGTACTGATTACCTGGCCGTCGAGGATCAACTCGCTGGGCATGTCGAGGATGCCCTGGCCGGTGGTGGAACCGGCGACGACATCCACGCCGAAGTCGGCTAGGTAGATGGAGGGGTCGTCAGTGAGCATGGCGGTAGGAATGAAAAAGCCGCTAGGCCTCGCAAAAGAGGAGGCTTAGCGGCTGAGGACGGAAGCGACGCAGCTTACTGGTACTTCTTGACGCCGAGGCCGACCACGGAGATCACGGAGCTGGCGGTGCCCACTTTTTCGTAGACGTTGACGCGGACGTAGCGCTTCACGTCGTCCTTGGAGATGGTCGCTTTGCCGAGGTAGGCAGCGTTGCCGATGTCGTCGAAGGCGCCGCCGGTGATGGCGGTGAAGTTGTTGGCGCTCTCGTCGCTGTGCTCAAGGCGGACCTTGAAGCCGGCAGAGGCGCCAGCGGCGGTGGCTTGCATGACGAAAACCACGTCGCCGTCGTAGCCGAGGAGGTCAACACTGGTGGCCGCGCCCGTGGCGGTCACGGTGGCGGGGGCGTAAGCAGCGAAGTGCTGCAGCGCCTCGAAGTTGCGCTGGTTGAGGGCCATGGTCAGTCAGGAGCGGTGGGGGCGGGTGAACGGCGGCGCGTCGCCGGCTTGGGGGAGGGGGCGATGGCCTGCGCGTCCGTGGAATCGGCCACGGCGGGAGCAGCCGGGCTGGGGGCGGAGGCTTGGGGAGCCTGGGCGGGCTTAGCCCGACCCAGACCCACCAGGAGCTGCCCTTCTGCTTCGCTCAGGTCGAGGATCTCGCCGGTGGACCGGGGAGTGCCACGAACCATCACGTCAGTTGTCAGCTCGTACCAGTTCATCAGGCGTTACCGGAGCCGAACACGAAGGCGGCGGGATTGCGCAGCCCGAAGTCCACGTCCTGGAAGGCCACGATGCGGGTCGTGCCCTTGGTGGAGTTGGTGTAGGGATCGACGGTGATGTCGACGCCGCTCCAGAAGCCGAAGATGGCCTGCGAGAAGTCGCCGAAGAGGACGTTGGAGCCGATCAGCTGGTTGCTGACGCGGGCGCCGTAGCCGTTGACTTCGTTGTTCTCCCAGATCATCATTTCGCTGTTCGCGTTGCGCAGGGTCTGCTTGAGAGCACCGCGCACGTGAGCGTTGCCCACGTAGAACATCGAGGCCACGTCGAGGTTGGCCACGGAAACGGTGGTCTCCATGTTCACGTAGTCGGCGAAGTTGCCGAAGTAGTACGTGGTGCCGCCGATCGACTTGTTGGTGTTGGCGTCGCTGGTGAGGGTCTCGGTACCCACGCCGGTGACGTTCTTGATGCCGAGGAGGGCGGAGGAGCCACCGGTGCCGTAGACGCCGGAGTAGTCGATGGCCAGGGCGATCGACTCGGCGAGGTCAGCGCGGACCATGGCTTCCACGTCCATGGACTGCTGCAGCATCAGCCGGCGGGTGATGTCCACGTAGCCGCCGAGCGACTTGGGGGTCATGGACAGCTGGCCCAGCGTGATGTTGGTCTCGCTGACCGCCACGTCCTCACCCACCCAGTAGGCGGTGGTGCTGCCGGTCTTCTTGGGGATGTCAACGTTGCCGACCAGGCCGGTGAGGGTGGTGACGTTGAGGCCGAGCAGTGCGGAGCGGTTGCGCACGAGGTCGATAAAGCTGCCAGTCAGCAGCTGGGTGTCGACCACGTAGCCGCCGGAGGAGGCGGTGCCGACCGACTGAGGGGCGCGTTGGGCGGGGGCGGCCATCACATCCCAAGGCATGACGATGCCTTTGGCGGCGCGGCCGAGCTTGGACTCGGCGGCTTTGGAGCACTCCAGCTCGAAGGAGGCGGCTTCGCGAAGGCCGCGATCGGACGGATCGGCCAGATGGCGGATCACGTTCATCAGGCTGTAGCGCTTGACCTCAGCAGAGGTCAGGCCGATAGAGGCAGCGCCATCGTCGTGGACGCGACCTTGAAACTCCTTGCGGGTGCGACCCAGCTGCCCGAGGACGGCCTCGCGGGCTTGATCGAGCGTGGCGTCTTCGTTGATCAGGCGCTCAGCCAGGTCGTTACCGACTTGGTGCTGGTCGCACATGGCACGGATGGCCGAAACGCGCTCACGCTCGGATTGCCGAGCGGCGGTTTGGACCTCCTGAACGTTGATGTTGGTGTCCATAGGAGGAGGATCTTGGGGGGTGTCAGCTCCGCGCTCGGCGGTCTGCTTAGCTTCAAGTGTAGTGGTTGACGCTTGAATTGCTGCTGGACTCGTAGCTGGAGTGGCAGTGTTTTCGTTGTCACCTTGGGCGCGACCAAGGCCAACTGTTTGGTCGGCCGGCACGCTTACCGACGATACTTCCAGTACGTTCCACCGGGTTACGTGGAAATCGCCGTTGGTTGCTTCGCGGACATCGTTGATTTCATAGGCGAAGGATACGTTGGGGGTGATGCCCGCTTCGATGTCCTTACGGCGCTTGTACTCTTCGGTGCCCTTTTCGGTGGTGTTTGGGCTCCACTTTGTTTTGACGTAGAGGCGGCGGTCATCGCCGAGCCACGCTTTTTCGGCGACGCCGAGCACAACATCGCGGTTGTGGTTCCAGAGCCATGCGCCGCCGTCGTTCATGCGGGCCAGGTCCATCGAGTCTGCGTCGTGGACCAAGATTTCGCGGCCCCACCAGCGCTCAACGGGCGCTTCGGAGCTGAAGCTAAAGGTAAGGCCGGCGTCGGTACGCTCCTCGACGCGGAGCCCCTGCGGAGCTTCCCGCCGATGGACCTCCTTATTGATGGATTTGATGTCGATGGCGATAGTCATGGCCTTACCTGTTGCGGGCTCGAACAAAATGGGCGTGTAGTCGTGATTGCTAAGCCACGTCTTAGCTTCGCTCACTGTAAACACTGCGGCATCGAATCGAAGTGCTTGTAGGCGGAGGGGGTCGTCACCACTGATTCCATAGATCGAGTCGATGCCCTGCGCAAAGTCGTTGTTCTTACGGCGGAAGCGCTCGAACTGGTCGGGGTCGAGGAGACGAGCGGCGTGCTCGTTGGGGTAGGGGCGCTGTTCGGTGGAGGAAGGGGCGGAGCGATTGTCTTCGTCGTGATTGTTGGATGAGGGCGCGGACAGGGGGTTGATTTTGCGGAGCGTGGAGAACTTGTGACCTACGAGGGTTTCCGTTTCCTCCCAACCGTCTTGCTTGGCGCGGTAGATGCGGATGAGCGCGGCGGGGTCTTCGGCGGTGGCTTCGATGCTGAAGGAGCTGTCGGGAACGCCGAGGGTGCCTTCGCGCATGATGTGCTCGATGCGACCACGGGCCGTGCCGCCGCTGGATTGCCATGACACGAAGTCCCCTTCGCTCAGGGCGTCGGGGGCAGCGCGGTAAGTGACGTGATCAGGAGGAGTGTGGGACTTGGACTCGGCGCGGTCAATGCGGGCGGCGCGGGCGTCGCTCCAGCTCTTACCGGCGTCACCTCCCCATGCAGCCCACGCGACGCGACCGGGGGAGGGGTAGCCGGGCTCTCCTTGGCTGAAGCCTTCACCCTGCTTATCGACTTCGTGGCGAGCGAACCACGCGCTCATGGTCTTCACGGTCTCGGGACTCAGTTCGTCGCCGCTAAGGATCTGGGATGCGCGGGTGGCTGCGACATCCGTGCCACCATCGCGCCCTTCCTCTTTCCAGGCGCGGTAGCGTTCTGCCTCCTCACGCATACCTGATGTAGGCATCAGGTCGATTTCAGTGCCGTTGACGTTAGCCATAAGGGGGAAGCGATGTGGTCAGCGTAAGTGGCGTGGCTTAGCTGCTTAGCGGCTTAGCTGCCTGGCTGCTTAGCTGCTTGGCTGCTTAGGTCGGTGCGGAGGCGGATGGTGGTGTCGTCGTCGAGGTGGATCTCTTCGGTAGAACGGGCGGGTGCGGTTGGATCGCCTGAGGCCGGTGAGTCGGCTGAGGGGGTGGGGGCAGCGGAACTGAGACCTAGGTCTTGCTTAAGCTGATTCTCTTTACTAATGGTGCTGATTGTGCTCATGAAGTCGTTGCCGGTGTACTCCATGATCTGTTCGGCGTGGGTTTGGAGCTGGAGGGCACGGGCCATTTCCATGGCCTTCATTTCCTTGGCGGGATCGACCCAGCTCCAGGCGCGGGCTTGCCAATGCGGGGCGTTGTAGCGCTCGGGCCGTGTCCACACGTCCGAGAACATGGGCATGGGCAGGTCGCTCAGTGCGGCAGCGGCGAGCCACTCCTCGAACACACGCTGGTGGAGCTGCTGGATGAGTACCGATTGGATTACGCGCCAGTGGTCGCGGTCTTCCAAGATGCTCAGGCGCGAGCTGCTGTAGTTGGATTCCGAGAAATCGCGGCTCAGGGTTTCGTAGGAGCAGCCGTAACCGGAGGCGAAGCGGCGGGCGAGGGAGCGGACCACGGCCTCGTATTGGTTGTCGTCTGGGCCGAAGGCTGGGGGGATGGCGGTTTCGCCGGGAAGCAGGAAGTTGTAGGAGCCGGGCTCGGTGTTCCAGAGACGCTTATCGCCTTCGAGGGCTGGGGTGCCGTCAGAGTTGGTGCTGCCGAATGTGTCGGGTTCTGGGGTTTGGATCCAGCCGAGGCTGTTGGCTTGAACGCGCTTACGGGTCCAGTGGGCCTCTTCGTACTTACCGAGGTTCCAGCTGGTGGTGATGACAGAGCTGAACCAGGGGATGCCGCGTGTCTGGCCGATGCGCTCTGGAATGTAGATATGGATAAGGTCGGCAGCATCGACAAAGATGTGCTTAGCGGTGCCGTCTAGGTAGGTGCTTAGTTCGGCGTCGCCTGGGTGTTTGCGGAGAATGGCGTAGCGGGTGGGCCGGCCCCACTCGTTGAGTTCGACACCCATGCGCCATGAGTGGTTGGGGCGGTCGCTATAGCCGGTGTAATCGTCGTCGAGTTGGTCGGCTTCGATTAGTTCCAGTGCGAGGGGGACGCGACTACGGCCCATGGCTTGGCGGACCAGGCGGACGCAGACTTCGCCGGATTCGGGGAGGGCGCCGGTTACGGCGAGTTCGATGCCGTGGAAGCTGAGGCGGCCGGTTACGTCGCAGGAGTCGGCGCGGCACCAACGGTTCCAGTGGTCAAGCAGCGTAGCGTTGCGGCGCTCGTCCTTCTCGATGCCGTCGAGGCGAAGCACCTGGGGCTGCATTTGGATGCCGCGTGCGCCGACGACGTTGATCTGGGTGGTGCGCTTGGCTTGACGGGCGTAGGGGTTGTCGCGGACCAGGGCGCGGCTGCGGTTGCGCAGCACCTTGAGGCTGCCGCGTAGTTCGGCATCGGCACTGGTGTTGGGGGCTGCGAAGTCGGCGCTAAAGCGATTCCACCTGGCCGCGTCAAAGGCGCGTTTGCCGGTGCGGACGGCGCTGAGTTGGCGACGGAGCCAGGTGCGGAGGCCCATGGTGGATCAGGTGAAGCGGATGTAGAGGGAGCGACCGTCGCCACGGCCGGCGTTAAGACTATTGGCCATGCGGTCGCGGGCGATCTCGGCCTTGAGTTGATCGCGCCACTGAATCAGCTGTGCCAAGTCGGCACGTTTGACCATACGACCACCTGTAGGCGTACCGATCCGATATTCTTGCGCTCCCGAGATCAGAGTGCGGATTGCTGTTTCGACCGTTTCTAGGTCGATTAGACGTTGTGCAGCTGGAGTAGGCATGTGACGGCTGCGTTTCGTCTAAGTGTAGGTGGTTTGGGTTGTACTGCTTTGCAAATAAGCTGCGTGATTGGTGTGAGGCAATTGCGTGGCTAAACCGAAAAACGCAACTACTTAGCGGCCTAGGACGTTGAAGGCGGCGGCAGAGCGGGGCTGAGGTGTTGGGGCTTCGCCGCTTACGGGGCGGAGTTTGCGCTCCAGCTGATCCCAGATCGTGCGGCGGTCGTAGAGCTGGTAGAGGCGGTGGAGAGAGGCGTAGGCGTAGACGAACTCGTCTAGTGCTTCGTTGGGGGCGGAACTCTTCTTTACCCAGACACGCTGGGGGAATCCGTTTTTGTAGCGAAGTACCTGTTTTTCGGCGGTTAGTTCCTCGAAATAGTCGAGGGGAGTCTTGGCGTGGAAGTGAATGTAGCCGGGGCCGGGTTCGTTGTGCTTTAGGCGTCCAAATAGGAGGGACTTTACGGTGTCCGAGCCGACTGGGTAGACCTGGGCGCCTTTGCGGAGTGTCTGGCCTTTGTGGTTGAGGTCTACGCGGCTGGGTTTGCCGATCGCGGGCTTGCCCTTGGTGGACATGCCTTTGATGGCGATGACGCCTTGGGCGGCGCGATCACGGGCGTAGGCATAGACATCGGCGGTGTGATGGCCACCGGAGTCGATAGCGCAGATGCTTACACGGAGGTCGATGCCGTCTTCGCTGAGGAAGGGGCGTGCCAGTATCTCATCGAGCTGTTTCCATACGTCAGGTCTGGAGGGGTCGCCGTAGAGCTTGCTGCGGTCGATGAGCCAAGCCTCCTCTTCGCGGCCCCAAGCCCAGACGCTGAGACTTAGGCGATCGTCCTGACAGTCGCAGCCGATGGTAAGTGCAAGGGCTGCGGCGGGGACGATGAGGTGTTCGTAGGTTTCCTTGGAGGCGCGGTCCAGTAGAACATTGGCGCCGATCTTGGAGGCGTATTCGTCTTCCCAGACCTCACCTAAGACGGTGTTTACGAAGGTTTTTAGTTGCTCGGCGTCGTTCTTCGAGTCAAGGAACTCTTCGACTAGGTTGGCCCAGGTGGCGTTAGGCGAATAAGAGTAGGCGGCCCAAATGTGGAAGCTCACATGCTTACCGTTGCCGGGGACGGTAGAGCGCCATTCGCCGCGTTCCACCATCCAACGTTTCTTAGCGTGTGGGATTAGTTCGTTGCAGGATTCGCATTTGTATGCGGCGGTGGATGGGTCGCTGTCGGCCCAGGTCATTTGTGCCCAGCGGAGGTACTGCATGTGGGCGCAGTGGGGGCATGGGACGAAGTAACGCCGCTGATCGCCTTGGGCATAGAGCCGTTCGATGCGGCTGAAGTCCTTGATGGTTGGGGTGGAGCCAGCGACGATCTTGCGGTTCCAGTAATACTCGGTTCGGCGGATGCCGAGCTTGATCTGGTCGCCCTCAGTGCCTGCCGAGGGTGGGTAGCCATCTGTTTCGTCGAAGAGGACCACGCGCCGACTTACACGACGGAAGCCACGCGGCGAATTTGCACCAACAAGGCTTAGCGTTCCACCTGGAAAGTGCTTCTGTAGAATCGTATTAGCACCATCTTTGGCCTTAGCATCACTAACCAAGCCGCTTAGGCAGGGAGTATCGCGGAGCATGGGGGCGATCTCTTCCTTGGAGTAGCCCTGCGCATCTTCGATGGTGGGCTGCACCAGCATGATGGGGCAGGGGTCTTGGTGGATGTGATAGGCGATGACGTGGTTGAGGATTTTGCTGTACCCGACGCGAGCTGATTTCATTAGCGAAACCTGTTCGATGTGAGGATCGCTAATGGCATCCATAATGCCTTTTTGGTAGGGGAGGGTGCGCCAGCGGCCACCTTCGGCGCTACTTTCTACGCTTAGATAGGCGTAAGAGTCGGCCCACTCGCTTAGGGTGAGTTTGCGCGGAGGCTTGAAGGCGGACCAGGCAGAACGCTCTAGGCGTTGAAGGCTTGTAAGGGGTGGTGTAAGGGTTGTGGTCATGCGGTTGCGTGATCTGCGGTGGCGGTTGTTGTGCTCAAGTCTTCCAAGGTCTCTCTTACGATGTCGTCTAAGATACTTATTGCATCGGTATCAAGGTCGGGTATGCGCTGCTTTGCTTTGGTTGGTATGCCCAAGAGCTTGGTACGGGCTAGGGTAATAATTTCTACCCATTTTGTCTCTATTTCCTCGGCTTTTACTAGGATTTTCTCCTTTTGTTGGCGTTCCAGCTCAAGAAGTTCGGCTTTTAGGTGCTCAGTTCTGGCACGTGATATGTCGTAGTCAGGGACGATCTCACTTGTTTGGCCCAAGCGAGCGTCCGTAGAGGCTGGTGAGGAGGACGTGGAGGCGGCGCGACTTAGGCGAGCTTCGACTTCGCCAGGACGTAGAGGGGTGAACTCCTGCGTACCTGCAGGAGGCTTAGGGCCACGGCCGATGCGTTTTTGCGTGTTGCGCTGCCACTCGTCGCGCATGGTCGAGGAGTTTACGAGTTCACGACCATCTCCTGTACGCACCACTGATAGGCGGTTTGTGCGTATTGCTGCGTAGACCGCTTCTCTGGTTACTCCAAGCACCCGAGCGGCTTCTGCTTTTGTGATCAGGGCCATGTTTCTGATTGTAGCGTGACTTGTACCCCACGGACTGTTTTCCGTGGTATCATGGCCGGTTTTTCATTTTGTTAGGGGTAGGGGTAGGTGTGCCCTTGCGCCTAACGAAACAACTTATCAACGCTGTGCCTAGGAAAAAATTGCGCTACGAAACCCCTCGCATTTTGATGGGCGCGGGAGGACCCATATCACAATATCGTTATGTCGTTGGCATGCCGTCATCACGCTAGCGTTATGCTAGGTGCGATTGCTATTGCGACGCATTATCAATAGCCAGGCAGCCAGGCAGCCAGGCAGCCAGGGGCCAGGGGCCAGGCCACCTAGGCCAGGCAGCCAGGCAGCCAGGCAGCCAGGGGCCAGGGGCCAGGCCACCTAGGCCAGGCAGCCAGGCAGCCAGGCAGCCAGGGGCCAGGGGCCAGGCCACCTAGGCCAGGCAGCCAGGCAGCCAGGGGCCAGGGGCCAGGCCACCTAGGCCAGGCAGCCAGGGGCCAGGGGCCAGGCAGCCAGGGGCCAGGGGCCAGGCCACCTAGGCCAGGCAGCCAGGGGCTACGTAAAAGGCCCCCACCCCGGTAAGGGGCAGGGGCCAGGCGGTAGGCCAAGCCGGGGGCTAATACTGCAGTGTGATGAGGCCCCCTCCGATCTCTTGCGGGTGACCGGTAGGCCGCAGGCTAAAGGCGGAAGCGGCGGCAGGATCTGCCCCCCTGCTCATCTTAGTTCGGAGGATCACCGCAACCCCTGCGGGGTCTGACCAACGATGGTCTGAACTATCACCATCGACGCAAGGCACGGTTAAAAAGCGGTGCTCATTATGCGGACCATCGGGGCAGCCGATGGTGAGGGAACGGGGTAGAGGCTGCCCTTTTGTAAGGGCTATGGGAACGGCCAACCGGAAGCCGGCACCTAGGGCAGCCATCGCGTCCGGGGCTGCCGTAGGCCTATCAGCGGCGAGACTGGCCGTAACGTCAAAGCCAGCTGCGCTTTGCGCCAGTAGGCCTAGGGGCCCCGTTACGGGGGCCTTGCTGTAGTCGTACAGCCGCAGAGTCTGCGACCCTTGTGCCAATCCCTCTAGGCCACAGGCCAGGGCTTCCGGCAGGGTTACAGAGTCGCCGGGGGTGATGGCCAGGCCGAACCGCCGACCCAGGGCTAGGGCTTCCGGGATAGTTACGGCGAAGCGCAGTCTGTGCCAACCACAGGCGGGGCCTTCATCAGTGCCCCTGAGGCGGACCGCTAGGGGCAGGCCGTCAGCCTGAGCGGCTGCCCATTGGCGGCAAATGGCCCATAGCACAGCACGACCATAGGTTGCCGGATTGGCGATCATGGCCATGGTGCGACGGGCACGGCAGGCGGCCACGGCGGGGCTAAGGCCCCCGTGGCCAGCCCAAGCCAAACAGCCAGACTCGCACCCTGCCGTAGCCCAGGGGCAGCCGTGCCACATACGGGCCAGGGCGGCCACCCCCTCGCGATCAGCTAGGGCAGCCACGTCTGGCAGATAGGAGCGGGGGGCCGTGGCTCCTACTCTGCCGGGGGTGATAGCGCCAGCCAGGGCACGGGCAGGCAGGTGATGAAGGATCGCGGACCGGGCCAGGGTGGCCCCCTTAGCCAGTTTGGGATTGTCGACGGTTAGCAGTGTGTCGATGCTGAGCCCGAACCGGGCTAGGTGGCCTGCCACGTCGACAGGCAGGCGAAGCGGGGCGGAACGGTAGGCCATAGGGGCTAAGGGTGAGGGGTGAGGGGTGAAGGACCAGGCGGCTAAGGGGCCAGGCGGCCTAGGGGCTAAGGGGCCAGGCGGCCTAGGGGCTAAGGGGCCAGGCGGCCTAGGGGCTAAGGGGCCAGGCGGCCTAGCGCTTAGGCCCGGCGGGTTCTAAGGCGCTTAGGTGAGCGCCACCTTCACGGCTGCCGTTAGGTCCGGGGTAATCCCACAGGATCCGGGCAAACTGCGAGCCCTGGCCCCATAGGGAGGTGATGGTGCCTCGCGTCGATGGGAGCCAGCCAGTAGCGGCGCCCATTTGGCGGCAGAATGCTGAGCTATAGCGGACCCGATCGCCGGGGGCTAGGGGGCGGGGGTGTGGCATCAGGCCGCCCCCTCGGACTCGGCGGGGTCCGCGATTACGCGACCTGTGGCCCGTACCATGTCTGCCACGGTGTTTAGACGATCAGAGGACCACGTATCGGCAGATAAAAGCGCTGCTATAGCGTCGACGGTTTGCGCGTCTGACATAGGGTCAGCGTGTGTCGGGATCGCTTGCCTGCTAGTGGCAAGCGTGGCAACAACGGCAGGGCAGCCACCCTTAGCGCTAAGCGCCTGAGCTACTGCGGCGGGGTCGGGGTCACCTTGTAGGTGGCCTGCCGTATGGGCCATGGGGGCGGTTAGGGGCCACCCTGCCGCCTTAGCAGCGGCCAAAGCTCCCGAGGGGCTAAGCGCACCATGGAAGCTAAGACCATCGACGGGTCGGCCTAGGGGATCCTGCAGAGTGACCCCGGCTGTCGTAACTGCGAACCCGTCAACCACAGGATGAACGTCTGCGGCCCCTGTGGCCATACGGGCCAGGGCCAGGGGCAGGGCCAGGGAATCTGCCGAACCGCCCCCGGTAAGGGCGGCGATCAGCTCCCGACAGGCGGTAAGGGCGAGCGCGGCGGGTTCCATTTGCCACTCTCCTGTGGCGACCCATAGGTAACAATCGTGATCATGGCCACGGGCCGCTAGGGCCATAGGTTGCGAAAAGGCGCAACGGGCCAGGCAGGCCAGGGCGGCGGTTCTGTGGTTGGCGACAGCGCTCAGGCTGTGATCCCACGCAACGGTGGCCCGGATTGTGCGCTCAGAGTCACGTTTATGGGTCGCAACGATGCGAGCGGGGCGGTGACCCGTGGGGCCTAGGTAGCGGGTGATGATAGCGGGACCGGTGAGGGTGGAGGTCATGACAAAAAAGGGCTAAGGGCTAAGGGCTAAGGGCTAAGGGGCCAGGCGGCCTAGGGCAGGGGCACAACCCTAAGGGTGGCAGCCGGAAGGGTACGGGCCATCACCGTATGGAAGCGGTGTGCAGCGCTAAGGGGGCGGGCCGGACCTACCGGCAACCATCCTCGGACGGTGCCCCGGTAACGGAATACGTAGGCCAGTGGCTCAGGGGTGAGCATGGCGGCGAGGCGAGGGGCAAGCACGGGGGCAAGCATCGGGGCAAGCATCGGGGCAAGCATCGGGGCAAGCATCGGGGCTAAGGGCTAAGG